>Ga0123340_1006283_pt1 | contig 11342 bp, 4 predicted proteins | sample SirMexnodulemix_FD_89961 | JGI IMG/M metagenome (GOLD analysis project Ga0123340, IMG submission 89961) | Root nodule microbial communities of legume samples collected from Mexico - Siratro Mexico nodule mix | ecosystem: Host-associated > Plants > Roots > Nodule | place: Mexico: Nepantla... | reverse complement strand
TATATATATATATATATATATATATATATATATATATATATGTATATTTATTATAGATGTTGACGGTTGCACACACGTAATATAGCCAAAATCTCTGTCTATAATGAAAGATTAGTCGGTATAGGTAATTCATGTCACATATAAATACTCAGGTGTCAAATACATTATTAAAGCATTTAGTATTACGTTTAGAAAACTGAGAATAAAGAAGTAAATAATATTTGAGATAAGAATTAATACAAAAAATAAAGTGATTAAATTTAGATTAATAATTTAAAATATTACTATAAAAATAACGTAAAAGTTTAATGCTTTCGTGGGTAATTAATGTTTTTTAAAAATATAGATAATGCTGTAGGATGCCAAATCCAAGAATGAAATCCAATTTTTAATGAAAATCCATTTTTTAAATGAAAATCAGATATATACGAGTTCATTATTATTTTAAAGCTTTTAAGGGAATGCAAAACAAAATGTTGGATAATAGCAGGCTCACTAATTGCTAATTGAATAATTGACATGCCATTTTTATCATTAGAGTATGTATTGTCTTTTAGTGTATATAAATGTACGATTAAACATCCAACGTACTAATAATTATTTTGATTTATTAAATTAAAAATATTAATTAACTAAATTTTAAAAACATTTATATAATTAAAAGTGTTTTGATAATATATAAACAAGTTTTAAACTATTATTAAATAAAATTAAGAAAAAAATTAATAAGTAGATCAAGATTCAATCTATTTTATCATGGTGGATTAATTCATCCCGTTTTTTTTAGAAGTTACCTATTTTACCTATCTTACCATCTAAACATAATTGTACAAAAAATAATTAATATTACCTCAACAATAAATAATTTACTATAATTTCCTTTAACATAATTAATAAATATATTTAATTTAATTATATCATATCATATTTATAATTGAATATGGTACTATTATATGGTAGATATGCAAATCAATATCTTTAATCTATTTTATCATAATCGTTTTCTGTCGTATTTCTAGGAGTTAAAAACAGGTCAAAAAGAAAAACAAACTAAATTTACCTATTTTGTTAATATTATCTAAACACAACTCTAGAGGAATTAATTAATATTATCTTAACAATAAATAATTTACCACAATTTTCCTTAACACGCACTCATAAAATTAATAAAAAAAAGTCAATTCAAGTCACTGAAGAATGTCCCAAAAAAATTACTAAATCAACGTAGAAATATTCTAACAAAAATAAATTTACCGTGCCAATTTTTCTTGATTTTACGTACTTTATTAAATTAATATCATAAGTTTACGTCAATGAAAATGAAACTGCGACCGTAATAATGATTCAGTTTTTCATTTCATTAATATTTTTCACGAGTCTATTTTTATTTAAATGTGTTTTTTTATATAGATGTTTTCTGACTGATGGATACTTGACATCGTTATACGAACTCGTTGGTTGGTTGTTTTTTTAAAGTGAAACATCTTGTAATATACACCAACAAAAATTTTGTAATTTTTTCATAAAGGTTAATTTTATTCTGTGTATTACAATTTTCCACTTCATTTTTGTAATGCATTGAAAAATACGGAACAGCTAGAAAAAAGTGGGTGTACCGTGTACGAATGACACGTGTCATGGTTAAATCGCGATCAATTAAGAAATGTTAACCAAACCAAATAAACAATTAGGGTAAAATTAGGATTAAGAATAAGATTTACTTAACCTGCGGCGGATTAATCTTAAGAAAGCAATGATTAAAGGGAAATAGTTATGAAAGAGAAAAGAAAGCAATGATTATGGGAAACGGCCACACTGGAAAGCCACGTGGCTGATCTGTTGTTCCCTCCATAAATATTCGCATAAACCATTCCAATTCCAAATTCAACCAAAGTAGGAAACACAACACAAAACAGCACATAACTTTCCGAACGTGTCACACAATTCTCGCCTTCTCCAAATATGGCATCTCGCGTCAGCATTGGCAACCTCACCTCCTCCACGCCACCGTATCTTATTAATTCACCGCGTTTTCGTTCACCACACAAACTTTCAAACGCTTCTTCTCACCAAAACGCTGCGCATCACACCATGCTCAACAAAACCGTTCTGGTAACCGGCGGAGCCGGTTACATCGGCAGCCACACCGTTCTCCAGCTGCTCCTCGGCGGCTTCACAACGGTCGTCGTCGACAACCTCGACAATTCCTCCGAGGTCGCCATCCGGAGAGTCCGCGAGCTCGCCGGCGAGTTTGGGAATAACCTATCCTTCCACAAGGTGTCCATTCTATTGCCTCTTTTGTTCAATTTCGAATGTTTTCGTCGCTTTATCGTGCTCCGAGACTGTTTGCTCCGTGGCTTGGGTTTTTTTTGGGTTCGGAGTTTCGTCGATTTAGGTTTAGATTTGTGAAATTTTGGGGTTGCGGTGGGCTTGTTTTGGGCGTAGAACGTGTCTGGTTGATTGAATTTTTGCGTGTTTTAGAGTATTTAGGATTTGGCGCTATGTCGGTTTCGAATTCAGCTGAAAAGTTCGTGATGTACTTTTTTTGATGTGATGTGATTTTTGGGGACGCAGGTTTATTTTTGTTCTTCGGTCATAACGGATGTTCTAGACTGTTCTGGTGGTTTCGTGACGATGTTTATTTTGTTTTACAAAATCCGTGTTTTTCTCCAAAGTTATGGCGAATGAAACCAGAGAGGCCGAGCACTTTGACTGCTTAATTTTACAAGCTTTTTGTTTAATTATTTAATTATGGTGATGATGGATGACCGACGTTTTTTGTTGTATTTTCGCCACTGCAGGTGGACCTGAGGGACAGAGCTGCACTAGAGGAAATTTTTGTTTCCACACAGTAAGTATTACGAAAGAAGCTTCTTTCTTTTTTAATTTTCTTTTTATGCTAAGTAGAGTATGACAGAAGTTTCTTTAATAATGATAAAAAGATTCACTTGTCGGTGCATCACATTCTCTTTGGGAGGTCGTTGATCTAGGAACCTTTTCTAATCACTTTTTTTTTTTTTTTTTTTTTTTTTAGGTTTATTTCTTTCATACATTTTGCTGGACTAAAAGCAGTAGGAGAAAGTGTGCAAAAACCTTTACTATACTACAACAACAACTTGACGGGGACAATCACTCTATTGGAAGTCATGGCTGCTCATGGATGCAAAAAGGTAAAATTCTTCTTGATTTTTTAGTCATGCATCCATGATAGAGTTTAACTGTACTAAAAAAGTATTCTTAATATTCTCAAAGTTTCTTCAGTGGTACCCGGTAATATTGTTTGCTTTTTGAATAGAGTTCCTTCTATTGACAGATACAACATGTGTATCTCCAATTAAATTGACGCAAAACTACTTGCATAGTATTTAAATTGATTCAAGGTACTTCTAGCCTCACTTTGGATGAGATGTCCAAGAAGGTTAGGAAGGTTAAATAGTCTTGGGTGAATCAAAAGATTTTAGACTAATAAAGAACGAATCTTGGCGGTGGAATGGAAGTGTTCAATGATTGTTAAGGTGAATGTATTACCAGCCAAAAAATGATTAATATAAGAGCTTGATTTGACAACGATCGAGAAAAGGATGACAAAAAGTCGGTTAATGTGTGGTTTGGATATTAGAAAAGAAGGTTACACGAAGCGCCGATGAGTAGTAGATTGTTTAGCCTTCTGAAAAGGATAAAGAGAGAGTGAGAGACCAAGGACGTTGAAGAAAATTATTATAAAGGATTAAATGGTTGAATACTATCCCTGAAAATTAGGTTTCGAATTGAGCTCAGTGGCTACATGTGTAGTGGGGAAGTATAAGCCTGCAGGTTACCATTGCTTCTTTACACAGTAACTCCTTGAAGTGTATTGCGAAGTTGATCATGCTTTTTATTGTGTTGGCTCTGTATTATGCTTGTTTCACTCATTTTGCATCTATTCAAATGGTTTCAGCTTGTGTTCTCGTCTTCAGCAACTGTATATGGTTGGCCAAAGGAGGTTCCATGTACAGAAGAGTTCCCTCTGTCAGCGATGAACCCATATGGTCGAACTAAGGTATGACTACGAGTGTTTGTTGGAAGCTGAAACTTGGTTTTGATTTGAATTGTGTTTTCACCGTCTGATTTTGTGGACTTGTACGAAATATCATTTATTACTTTGGAATATTATTTTCATTTAAAAACAATCCCCTATCCTCCAAATTTCCTGTAATCCGCTTGTCTTTTACATCTTTCTTACATAGGTGTCGTCCATTGGTATCTGATAAGATTTTTGTCTTTCAGCTTATCATTGAAGAGATTTGTCGTGATGTACACCATGCGGAGCCAGATTGGAAAATAATATTGTTGAGGTATTTCAACCCTGTTGGTGCACACCCTAGTGGTTATATTGGGGAGGATCCTCGAGGAATCCCAAACAATCTGATGCCATTTGTTCAGCAAGTAGCAGTTGGCAGACGGCCTGCGCTGACAGTTTTTGGAAATGATTATAATACAGTTGATGGCACTGGGGTAAGCTCTAACTTATCCGCTGAAAATTTTCCTTGTAAGGACAAAATTGCATGAAGCTTCACTCAATCTTATCCTGACCTGTGTTTCCTTTGATTTGATATTTTTTTTGTTCTTTATATAGTCACACTTCATGTGCGATGTAACATATTAGACTATTTTACATGTACAATTTTTCCCCATCTTCTCTTTTGAATTCCCCTGATAAAATTTGTGCTCAATTAAATCACTTTTCCTCACTGAATAGTTTCTGTTGGCTGCTTACATTTATTTCCCAATTTTTGAGGTGTACGTTTAATTTCTTCACCAAGTATTGTTCTTTTCATTTCTCTCAGGTTCGGGACTATATTCATGTTGTTGATTTAGCAGATGGGCACATTGCTGCATTACTTAAACTAGACGAACCTAGTATAGGTATTATTTCAAAATTTTCTTTATCCTCAAGTATCTAACTTTGTCAGCCCTGGTTAATTCTGAAGCAGTCTTAATGTCCAAAATTTATGGCGGTAAATTTTTAGTTTAATTTTCATGGTGTGTTTACAGGTTGTGAGGTTTATAACCTGGGAACAGGAAAGGGAACATCGGTTTTGGAGATGGTTAGGGCTTTTGAAACAGCATCTGGAAAGGTAATAGAATCTTTGTCCTCTAAGATCGTTTCCATTTCATATTTAGTTTATATTCCGATAACCTAGAACAGCTTGAACTAAGTCATTTTTATATGGCTTTAGCTATTCTCCAGTGTATGTATATAACTAATCCTTAGTATTATTCATTTGTTCAGAAAATTCCTCTTGTGATGGCTGGCCGTAGACCTGGTGATGCTGAAATTGTTTATGCATCCACTAAAAAGGCGGAAAGAGAGCTTAAATGGAAGTAAGTTTTAATTGGCTTTCTAATGAATGTTCATGACATTTAACTGACATTTTAGGCTTTGCCTTTTTTGCTTTTTAATTTTTTTTCTGAAAATAATCTTGCTGGTAATCGCCCTCCTCCTCCTCCTCAATATCGTGGCTAAATAATAAATGCATAATATTTTTCAACTCAATTATTTCTCTTATGTGGCAGGGCAAAATATGGCATTGACGAGATGTGCCGTGATCAATGGAATTGGGCTAGCAAAAATCCTTACGGCTATGGAGATCAGGAGGACTCAACCGATTAACTATAGAATACACCGGCATACTATTCTGAGCTCTCCCCCACCGTAGTCCGTAGGCATTGTGAAATTAGTTTTCCCAAAAGCTTTTCTCTAGTGGTATTAAGTTGACAAAGTACTTGTATTATTATGATTCATAGTTACATGGTAAATAAGTAGTGGTTTTACTATACTGTAATTTAAAAGTTCTTTAGGTTCCTTCTTACAGGCTATTGATTATTAGATTCAGGCTATTACAGCTCATGTTCTTACAGCTCATGTTCCACATGAGCTGCATCCTGTTTTGTAAATCTAAAATCACATGTTCGTTTAAAGGGTGACTAACAGGTATTCTTACCTCATTATTCAGATTGTATTTTTTAATATTCCCTTTAGCAATAAATAGCATTCTATGAAAATTTGAGTTATCTCCCATTCGAATTTTCTGGTTATCACTCACATGTGCCCTACTATTGACAATAATAGTTAATCAGAAGTAACACTGTTACTTTGCAAAGTGCAAACAACATCTGGTTTAAGGATCATACATTTAGAGAAACATTCCGTGGTATTTAGAAAGTGAGCATGTATTCGGAAACTTGTTATAAGGAACTATTTTATTCTGGTCGGTATTCTTCAACTCAGGTATTAACAACATTTCGTACCACAAACTGAAAAAAATCGAACCAGGACTAATGGACTATGCATCTTCTTTCTCAGAAGCAAACTAGTTTTCTGATGATATCTACGGAGGGAAACTTGTTAATGAAAATTTAATAATATACACATTATGCAGTTATAAGATATTCTATAGGAACTACACATCGTTTAAGTCATGATTTTTCACACATAACTATTTTAAAAGTAAACGTATTACTTCTGAAAAATAAATATACTTTTGAAATTATTTTATACAATTTGAAAGATGAAAACATCTTATGTAAATATTGTTTATAGTTTGCTTTAATATTATATGTAAATCAACAATATGTCACCTTTACTGTTCATTGGATAGTATTTTGAGATTACAAACTTAGTTTTAATAATTAAAAGATATATGTGCTGAATTTGATCACAAAAACTAAAGCAAATTATAAATTAAAACAGGGTTGAACAGGATAAAGGTTAAAATAAAATATAAAAAGCAAAAGCAAGACTGCGTATCTAGAATATGAAAAAAAAAGCACGTTTAAGGTCTTCAATTGATGGATATAGATATGATAAGAAAACAAAAAATGCATAACAAAGACATCCATATTTCTTGAACAAATCACTTTTTGAGTTCACTAATCTCGTTAACATCCTTCACAGTTCTCCTAATAAATTCATCATTTTTGAGGAAAGGCCTGCATATAATTTTATTGGTATTCTCATCTCTAGTTTGTATGTGTATCTACTTCTTTTTATATTAATATTGTATGCCAACCATATGGAAATTTTTACAAGTTTTTAATTCATACATTTTTTTTGACAAATAATGTAAAAGTATTAGCCTACAAAACAACAAAAGAACATATCATAAATATACCTTTCCAGTGAAAAAGAAAAGTTGTATCTCCTGGATCTGGTTCAATCTGAAGAACTGTGATCGTTGCAATAGTAACCAAAGAAAAGAGAAAAACTATGTGAGGAGAGATCTAAAACGTATTATTGAGAGTCCAGAAACTATCAATTTTCAGACATCAATAGTACAATTATTGTACGAGAAACCAAATATAGTTTTGGAATATTAACTTCAAAATTTGGAACACATGCATTGGACAACAATCTTAACCATTTAGGACAATATTAGTTAAGGTCTATTCTCTTGCCATAATGGTAGCATGAACTCTCTCTTGACCAGTCATTTGTCATTTTTTCTCTCTTCATCAATCATATAATTATTTTAGATAAATAAAATGAAAAGTAAAATCCTATGGACAGTGAATGTACATTCTGAATTGTAGAAGTTACACTTTGCAAAGAAATAAAATATTGCTGGATTATAACAAAGTTATAGGTAATCAATAGCGTATTTATAATTTAATAACACCCAATAATATTGTTAGTATTATAATTCTATGAGTATCACAATTCTCTCTTTAATATTGTTAAAGTATTCTAAGATGTGATTCTATTTTTGGATAATTTAGAAATTTGTAAGAATTTCAAGACATATAAATGATTTTGTTTTTTTTTCAAGGAAAACATAATTTTGAAAAAATTAAAAAATTAAACATTTTATTTAAAACTTTAAAAAAAAATTAAAATTAATTTCAAAAATTGTGATAACAAGTATTGTTTTAGAAAAAAAAAATCACAAATTGTTTATAAGATGACTTCGTATAAGAGAAAAAAATATTATTTAAATTAATATTATGTTTAAAACATGACTTTTTCACTTTAAATTTATTGTTTCGACTTTTCAATTGTATAATTTTTAAAAATCTATATAATTCTGTAATACCACAAAAATTACATTGTAACAAGAAGATTCCATAAGCTAAGATTACTGGTTGTGATATACGGGTGTCAGGCCATGGTTCTCTTATGTGGGATGTTCTCATCACTTATATTATAAAATATGAACCATTAGCATAAAAACATATTTAATTTTCTCCTCAATTAATTTTCAAAACAAATAATTAATAATACGTTCAGGTCTCATACACATAGTTTTTTTTTTATCAACTTTAAGGAAACAATAACATTGATTTTTTTTTTAAATGTAACCAAATTAAACGTTTTACTAATAATAAGACTAGATTGAAAAAAGAAATTGAAAAAAAGTGATAAAGCCGTTATAAAATATTAATGTTAGAAAAAATGAAGTTGGAAAACTCCAATTGACCATAGTCTTGCAGCTCCAACGGTACACATTCCATCAACCAAACGACCCCACCACCACAGTATAAAGTGGGAATTCAAATTTATATTCATTTAAATTTGAAAATGGGAGGACTCAAATCACCATAACCATAATCTATTTCCTTCAACCAAATGAAAATAATAAAAAATAAAATACAATGATACAATTTTTTAGTGGTCAAGATAAAATCGTCACACTTTTATCATAATTTGCCGATAATTTGTTAACTCATCACATGCTGTATCCAGTTCAACACAAAATAAAAAAACTAAACAAGTATGGTAAGATAAATTATAATAAATAAGTTCTAATACTTACTACTAAATACTCTATTTAACATTACTTTACCCACCAATTTAGAAAAATTAATTAATAAATCTATTAATTAATTAGTTAATAACCATTTGTCGGAGAATGTTCCAACGGTACACAATATCCGCGTGACACAAAAACTCGCGAGTTGAAGTAAGCTATATGAATATGACTCAACGAGACACGGTTCAGAAGCTCATTCTTACAACACAATCTCTCTCTCTCTCTCTCTCTCTCTCTCTCTCTCTCTCTCTCTCTCTCTCTCTGAAGTTGAAAGAAGAACACTGAACACTGCAATAATCAGAAATTCAGAAATAATCGGTGAATGGAAAACCTAATTTCTTTGGTGAACAAAATCCAGAGGGCTTGCACTGCTTTAGGTGACCATGGCGAAGCAAGTGCGTTACCCACTCTCTGGGACTCTCTCCCCGCTATAGCCGTCGTCGGTGGCCAGGTTTTCAAACTTCAAATTCAATTCAATTTCTTCTAATTCTCTCTAATAATGCCTTTTATTCTGAGTTCGTTTGTGTTTCTTTCAGAGCTCTGGAAAGTCCTCAGTGCTTGAGAGTATCGTTGGCAAGGATTTCTTACCTCGTGGATCAGGTGATTATGCCAAAACAAACTACATTCTCCAAATAAACTCTATGTAAATTGCTTACACGTGTTTGGAAATTCATGTGATGTGGTGCATGCAACGCACGTGCAGGAATTGTTACTCGGAGACCCCTTGTTTTGCAGCTTCACAAGATTGACGAGGGTGGCAGAGAGTACGCTGAATTTCTTCACCTTCCAAGGAAGAGGTTCACCGATTTCGGTACTTAACTATGTCCTATTTCTTTGTCATTGCTCATTACTTGCTATCTTTCGTGAGTTGGTGTCTGTTTTTTTTTTTGTTTCTCGATGATTGATGATTATTGCATTTTTTATGTTTGGCTTTGTATTTATTTGTGTCAATGGTAATATCATTTATGCAGCCGCTGTGAGAAAGGAAATTCAAGATGAAACAGATAGGGAGACTGGACGAACAAAACAGATTTCAAGTGTCCCCATTCATCTTAGTATTTATTCTCCCAATGGTATGTTTGAATTTCTGTTTTCTTCATTATCTTCTGTTGTAGTCCACATGCTTTCTTTTATCTAAGTTTTTAACTTACTGTGTTCGCTTGGACTTGCAGTTGTTAATTTGACACTCATTGATCTTCCTGGCCTTACAAAGGTAGCTGTAGGTAAGCAAAATTAGACGTGTCTTTTTTGTCATTGGTTTTCTGTAACAACCCTGTGGGGATCTGGGAATGTTCAGATTTTTATTATGGAGGTTGGAGAGTGACATTCTAACAAATGGTTTATGCAAAATACAGAGGGTCAACCAGATAGCATTGTCCAAGATATTGAGAATATGGTTCGCTCCTACATTGAGAAGGTAGTGTCTTTTTCCTCATAGGATTCTGATGGAACAAAATTGGCAGGACAGCTTATTACATTAGCTTTCCTGCCACAACTTGTATGATATAGCTTCTCTAGAAAATTGATTGCGTTGAGTTTGTCGATTGTCCAAAATATAGCCACATTTAGTTTTTCCGTCCTTCAAAGATTTCTCACTGCGAGGAACATACTTAAAAGATTTCTACATTTTTTAAAATGTGGTATACTGAATTTTATGTTAATCTGCAGCCAAACTGTATAATTTTGGCGATTACACCAGCCAATCAAGATCTTGCAACATCCGATGCAATTAAAATATCCCGAGAAGTGGATCCCACTGGTAATTCAGTCATTCTATTTCATGTAATCTTGATTACTATTTGTTTTGCAATTTTGGAGTTCATTGGTTTCCCAGAGTCAATGAGTTAGAAAATATACGTTTGACCCAGATTCTTTTGACTAAGCAATTCAATTCATTTGAACAACTTGAAGCAAATAGTCTATAGCTGTTCTAATTCTATCGTTGTTGATTTAATTTGAAGGAGAAAGAACATTTGGAGTCTTGACAAAGATTGATCTTATGGACAAGGGTACTGATGCTGTTGATGTAAGTCAATCATTTTTAGTTCTAAAAATTAAAAGTATCATATTAGTTAGTGATAAGGAAGGCAGATAAAGTTTACACTGCTAAATAATTTTTGTGTTTTAAGACATTTTTCTTGCTTGAGAGTTAAGGTTACCACAATTATCTTATTTCTAATTCATGACATAGACACAAGGAACAGGCACCTATTTCGCTTTCACAAGTGCAACAATTGGCTACCTGACTTGGTACTGATCTTTATTACGTATATTTTTCTTCAGATGTTGGAAGGGAGAGCTTATAGATTAAAATATCCCTGGGTTGGTGTTGTGAATAGATCACAAGCGGATATTAACAAGAACGTTGACATGATTGCCGCTAGACGTAGAGAACGTGAATATTTTTCTAATACCCCTGAATATAAGCACCTTGCTCACAGAATGGGTTCTGAGCATCTAGCAAAGATGCTTTCTAAGGTAAAAAAAAAAAAAACAATTTATTCTTATAAAGCATTAATTGGATGAAATATATATATATATATATATATATAT
>Ga0123340_1006278_pt1 | contig 11347 bp, 5 predicted proteins | sample SirMexnodulemix_FD_89961 | JGI IMG/M metagenome (GOLD analysis project Ga0123340, IMG submission 89961) | Root nodule microbial communities of legume samples collected from Mexico - Siratro Mexico nodule mix | ecosystem: Host-associated > Plants > Roots > Nodule | place: Mexico: Nepantla... | reverse complement strand
ATTTAAAGTTCTTGCTTTAATTCTTATTTTATTCTATTTTGTAATAATTTAAATATAGTTTTTTATATATAAATACATAAAAATTAAAAATAAGTATTTTGATTAATTTGGATAAAAGAAAGTTACTTGTATGCTATGTTATTAATTATTGGTCGTATTTGTTTGACTGCAGTGTATAATTGATGAATTTAGGAGATATATAAGTTATAATCTGATGGTCATTATGTTATGTGATTGATGAAAATATCATGAGTATGTTTGTTGTGAAAGAGTCTTAGGTTTCATAGTTGAAACCAAATTAATATATGAGTGGTTGTTGTTGGGAAGTCATAGTTTGATACACTACGTGATGAAAGACAGGGACCAGGTGGGGTCTAAGGAAGTATTTTATTTAGGTGAATGTCTGGATAGTTCAAAACAGTGTCCTGAACTAGGATATTTCACAGGCCAAACTTGTTACTGTCCAATACCTACTCAGCATCACCAAGGTTAGGTATTGAGTATATATATCTCTTTTATTGGCAGATGGCTAAAATTCTCGTGAAAAATAATTATGATTGTACCAATGTTTTGATAAGATATACTCAACTACCTAATCACTTTCCAGATATCTTTTGATGTTCAGGTTAGATCATCAAAAAGTGGTATATGGATCTATATGTCTAATGAAGTGAGAGTAATTCTTGTTGTTTGAGTCAAGTTATATGCCTAATTGTTTGTGATTGTGATTATAGGCCCCCATTGTTTGCTAAGTTTATTAAGATTAATATTTAAGGCTTATAAAGATCTACGAGTAAATGCAGAACCTACTCAGTAAGAGTTGTTGGAAAAGAATTTTGACTTGTGAAGAACCTAGTTTTAATGTCTTAGAATAGATAGTTTTATATTTTTAAGGTTGTACACCTATGTAAATTATACTATATTATGAATATTTACAAAAGATGTAAAACATTGACATACATTCATATTTGTAGAATGATATCATGAGTTATATTTTCTCTATGAAAAGTTTATTTTACAAAAAAAAATGTACTCACAAATTCTAATTAAATAAAAAATAATTAAATTGTAGTCAGGGTGTTACATGGATTCCCTTAAAGTACACATCACGAGATAGGAGATAACCACTTGTAACTTTTTTCACAAAATATAAATTTATTGTTGAGTTAGAAAATAGAAAGCTGGGTTTTAACCATTTGTTTACTATATTTGCCTATGTTGAATTATGCAAGTTGTGTCATAGTGCACAAATTAACCACTTTTTATTGAGTTGTGGCAAAAGATGGTGGAGGAACTATCACTTTTGGAAAAATCAAAAAATCCTAACCTCAAAAATAGGGAAATTTTACAAACTAATGCATTTTCAGCAAGAAGTTCCTGAAATGGACAATTTTTTTTATGAAAATGGGCAAGTCGTGTTAGGTAAGCACAACTTCATTATGAAAAAGTTGGCCCACCTAGGTATCACTTTTGCTTTGTTGAAGTTGAAGTTGTGCATGATAAACAAGACTTTTGTGCAAATTTAAAATCATATCATGCAAAGACAATTTTAGTACGAAATGACATTGCACTTGAGTCGTGCTAGGGTGTCATAACTTCTGTTTACGTAAAAAAATTTGTTATTTTAATGTAACTTTAAGTTTTGAGAGCATAGATAATTTTATGCTATGAGGTTCACATGTAATTTTTGTGATTTTATGCATAGGTCCATGTTTTTTTGTAAAATTGATTAAAAGTAGTTAGAAAATTGTTTTTTATCCAAATTTTTAATGGTAACTTCTTTGTATATATTTAATTGTGGACTCTTTAATTGCATAAAATTAAATGATTATAATTTTTCGTATAGAGTTTGGATTGAGATGTGTTAAAAATGAAAGTTGCTCAAAACAAGATGAAGAATTATAATTCTCTTTAGGAATGGGGGTCTACAATTTCCAAAAATACATCGTTTACTAATAGTTTTTTTAATATTTTAGTCATTTTTTATATTTTAAACTTTTAGTTCACATACCTACACTTATAAAAAAATTTGAAATTTTTTTGTGGTATTTCCTTGTATCAATTACCAATTTACCAATCATTACATCTTACATATTTCATATTTTCATGTATAATGTTTTTTCATTTTGTCATTTTTTTCATCCTACATATTAAATCGCATACACCAAAGTTAAAGTTGTGAACCCTAGCACGACTTCAATCTAATACTAAAGTCGTTCTTGCCTGCGACAACTTTAATTAAACTTTAAGTAAAGTTGTCTTTGCATAAGATAATTCTACATTTCTATAACTTGTCAAGCACGACTTTATCTTCAATAAACCAAAGTTGTACTTAAATGACACGATTTCTTTATAGTAGAGTCGTACTTAGAGTAGTAGAAAATCAGTCTTTAACGTCTGCGTATAAAGACGGTTAAAAACGAAAATGATGTTGTTAAAAACGCAGTGGTATTTTTGTAAATGATGAACATTCATAACGTTGGTTGGAGCAAAACTGATGTTGTAATGTAAACACCACGTCGGTTAACCTAAAAAACCGACGTGAAAAAGGCAGTAAAAAATAAAAATTCAAAATTTTAAAATTTTAAATTGGCGAGTGAGTCACCACGTCTGTTATGGGCTTCTAACAAACGTGGTGTGTACCAACATGATGTCGGTTTTCGGAGTCCAACCGACGACATGGTCACTCTTATAATTTGATCAAAAAATTAGGTAAATTTAGGGTTCAGAACAACGTCGATTAAAAGCTCAGAACCGACATTGTATTGTGTCAAATTGAATATGAGGTTTTTAGGTCATGCACCACGTCGGTTAGAAGCTCAGAACCGACGTGGTGCGATCTATTTTAACCCAGCCACACTGTTTTTACTCTTACACTTTTGTCTCCCTCCCTCATTTTCACTCTTGTGTGCGCTGCTTCTTAACAGTTCTCTCTCGCTCATGTTGTCATTTTCTCTCTCACGCATTTTCTCTTACATTCTGTCTCGCTTTCTTGCTCATGTTCTCACTGGTACGTGGTGTTCTTTCTCGCGTGTTGTTATCCCCTATTTTCCTTTGCTTTGTCTTTCGTGGTTTCATTCACTCCATTTTGCATCCTCTAGTTTTGGTAGATTTCGTTAGGGTCAATTTTCGTTCACTGGTTTTGCTCTCACTGTCTACAAGAGGTATGTTTTCTTATCTCTTTTGGAATGTTTTCTGGATGTTTGTATCATAGATTTAGGGTTTCAAAAAATTTTGGACGAAAAAACTTCAAATGACCATAACTTTTGATAGAGAGCTCGGATTGAGACGCTCTAAAATGAAAATTGTTCGAAATGGGGTAACGAAGCTCCTGACCAACCGCAAAAGGAGGTTGGGCTTCCAAAATTCCAAAATTCTATCATTAAGGGTTTCTTTTTTTCTTTTTTGTTATTTTTCATCCATTTTTGTAGATTGTAGTCTTTGATTTCGCATATTTATACTTGCTAAAAAATTCTAAAATTTTTTGTGGTTTTTTCTTGTATCGATTAGAGATTTATCAACTCAAATTTTTTTTTAAAAAAAAATGACAACACCATGTCGGTTTTAGCCAAACAACCAGCGTTGTAATGTTCTTCACCACGTCGGTTTTAGACAAAATCGATGTTATGGTGCTCTTCACCACGTCGGTTTGGACACCAACCGATATGGTGGTGGATTACATGACGTTGGTTGTTTAACTGACATCATGTTCAACATCTCCTTGTTCAACGTCAATTCGAGACTTGACTATAAAGGCCTTTCAAACTGAGGATAAAGACTTTTTTTTTCTACTAGTGTTATATGATATGACTTGTCCATTTTTATAAAAAAAAATATCAAATTTAGTATTTCACATTGAAATTGTCCTAGTTTAAGAAATTTCCCCGATAAAGTGCTTCACGGACATAGGGTTATTTCCTCAAAGATCAAAGAATTCCTTTTCCTGCTGCCTTTGATTTAAAGAAAGAATAAAATAAATTTGATGATGACGGCAGAGTTACATATGCAGTAGAACAAATAATTCAATAGCATGATAGCTCAAGCAATTAGTTCCTTATGAAATAGACCAAAAGGACCTATCATCTTCAAGCTAATCTAAAGCTCTTGGTTTTCTTAGTTATGCAACTCCATTTATTTTACGAACTTATTCAACGGACAAAATAAATTCGTATTTACTGTATCTCTTGGAGAGGTGTAGTTTAATTTGTGGGCTCTCTTCAGAAGGATTTCTTCTCGTTACCAGGAAAAGTTCAAGTGACTCAGACCAGGAGCTCGCAATTTATCAAAGCACCACTATTGACCAAAATCATACAAGTGAACTCTATACCATATTCAGCAAAAAAACCTTATAGAAATTAAATTTATAGGTCATTCTCATTTCATTTTTATTCAGTGTGTGATTTCATATTCACACTTGTCTTCTAGTAGCTAATATCAAATGGGTTGTACTTCATATGGTAACACAGTCAATCACCCCAAGCTCAATTACTGATTTTGAATCTTCAAACTAAGCAGTACTCTTTCCAAAATACATATAAGTTCTCTTCGTAAAAAACTAGACAATTCCAAAACTACTATGCTCTGTATCCAAACTAAAAACATTATCCCTCTACGTGTGTAGCATTAATATAAGCCAGGCTTTTGAATGGTACCATCCTAGTTTCAGATTCACTCCAAATCCATTAGATTTGAACATGGACTATATTGTGAGGATATGTATGGTGATAATTGCAACAAGCTTTTCCATTATTACCCAAGAAATTAGGAAGTTGGATTAGAATTTGGAATCCTGAATAAATCTTCTCGTGTGACATTGTCACTGCATGAAATCCTAGTTCTTTAATTAATTCTATCAATATAAAGTGAGAGTTAGTAAAGCATTAGATTTTAGCACATGATTATGGAGGTTTTTTCTTACACGAGAGGATTCATTCTAGTTCCTGAACTGATTTAAAAGGGACACTGGTTGTTACGGAAATATTTCGAAAGCTAAGACTTCGTGATAGTTCCAAAACTACACAACGTTTACTGAAGAACATGGTTAATCTATGTAATATAAGAAAAATGTCTGCATGACGACGAGTCATGCAATGTGTGAATTGAAAATATTGAGAATTTAAAAGCTAGTGGTATGACAGATGTTTAACAATCTTTTTGGATTATCTATTTTTACTATTAGATTTAAGCTATTTTTAAAATTTCAACTGAATTTATTATTAAGAAAAAACACCTTTCTAAAAGTATTTAGAAATCAATTTGGGAGTATTAAAGTAGAATATATTATTTGTATTATTTTTTAGATTATTTAGGAAATTTAATTATTTTCTCATATTTTGATGTTTTTAATTTTAGATAATAAAAAAATTAAAATTTGAGCTCTAATGAAAAGGAAAAAAAAAAAACCAATCAAAATCACCTTAGAATTGCCCTCTCCTTAAGAAAGAAAAAGGGATTTTACCCCTTTTCTTCGCATTGTAAATCCAATCTCCTGGTCCCTTAAATTATCTTGATTTTTAATTTATTTTTAAATGAATTTAAACTATTTAAATTAAATTGAATTTTAACTTGATTTATCCTTACAAAATCATAGAATATTCGACATCATACATATCATACTCGATTCACGATTCACCAATTCAAGAATACATTCATATAGGTCAGTCACAACTTACTCATGGTAACTATTCGCACATATTTTTATTCAAATAAAAAATTATCAAAATGAGTATATAAATTATTCTTATGTAGAGAATATAATGAAAAAGGATTAACCAGTCAAACAATTTCATGCCCTAACTCTATATCTAAACAAAACATAAAACAGTCTAACAGTAAAAATGGTGTTCTTGCTAATTTAAAAAATATGTAGTTTTATTTTTAGGATCCCATAAGAATTTATTACACATAAACATGGACCACATATTTTTTTTTTTTTTCATTTCGTATTATTCATGTGTTAGTTCTCCTCCCACATTTTTGTTTCCCAATTTATTCAAATCTCCTTTCATCTCCTTGTGATGTTGTTTGACATTTACAAAATGATTTCTATTTCATATCTAATTTTATTTTCATCAATTTCAGTTTTTTTCAGCATCCTATCAACATATCTCTACCTTAAACCATTTTTTCTTAATTTGACTACAACTCTTGCACCACATGTCACCATGCATCTTTTTAGGAGCTAACAATTTTTTCAAATAGGATTAAATATGACGTCTTGAAAGATTTTTCGTGTGCATTTCTCTTTAGTAACTTTCCACGGGATGGATTTATTATGACAATTCCCACGCATCGTTCCCAAAATTAAAATCATATTTTTTTCCTACTCAAGCTTTTTCTACACTTCTTAACCCAAGCATACAAAATAAAAAATAAAAAGTATTAAGATACATAGGAAAGCAAACACCAGAAAACTAATTGAAAGGCAATTTAAAGTTACAATGAAAGTAATATATAATACTTTTTTTATGTATTAATTATCTTTTGTAAAAGATTGAAGCAATGTCAAAATATTACATGTTTACTTTTTTTGTCTGGTATTAGAATCAAAATTATAAATTTGATTTCATAGTAAATAAGTAAGAAAAAATTGTTGTTATAAATATACTTAGATTATTTTATAATAGAGATAGCTCTTGGATTATCAATAAATACTTTATTCATCAATACTTTATCTGAATATCTCTTTCTTAACGAAAATGATAGCTACATGAAGAATGTTGTACATAATCCATCCATTTTTAGGAAAATCAAAACCGTGAAATTGATACACGTTTTAAGAATAATAAGCCTCTAATCCCAAATCTAACAATTTGGGTAGGAAAATCAAATATAGAGAAAATTAAGAATGTGGACCTAAGACTTAAGTGGGAATTTCTCAACATAAGGTATCTATGTGATTTTTCTCAAGATTTTACAACACTCTTAAGTGCTCTGCATATTTTTTGGTTTTTAAATCAACAAATTGAATCCATGTTCGTCTTTATCTTATAAAGTTCATTTTAAATTCTATACTCATGAGATCGAGTTCATCCTAGGAGTTCAGTTGTGTCTAAAAATACATAGCAAATTATATAACAAACTGAAGACACTTAAAACTACAATTCCGCCGAAGAGTTTGTTCAAATTCAAAGAAAAACTTCTCCAATACAATAACTACTACGTATAATTTTTTATCTTGAACAAAGACATTATTTTCCTTCATATGCAAGTTTATAGAATGGGAATGTCCCCACCAATATACGTTATTTTTACAAACTCTTTTTTGTACTATAGTAAAATATTCATTATGAATCTATAGTAAGTTTTGTTTTATAACTTTCAATAGTTTAATTTAATTTTTTGTCGAAGTCAACCTAAAACAAGTAATTCATACAGGAAAATTCTCCACCACTTTAACTAGTATAGATCAAACAAAGTGATTAAAAGTCCAAAATTCAATATGCATTAAGGAAAGTTTGCCCTTTACCTACCTTGATGAATATGGCAAAAGCACGGGTGATGGATAAAAACTCAGAAGTCAAACCTTGATGAATTAATAATAGTAATAATAATATAGCAGCTATAATTATGATAATAAGTGGTTAACATCACGTAAACGTCATAAACAATGGCTTATCACGGATTGATTTTAAAGTAGGTACTATAGGCACAGACACGCATGCAAGGGTTGACCAAAATGTCAGTTCTTAAAGCAATAAACTGAATTTGTTTCTGGAGTAATGGAGATTAAAATAGAGCAATACTCACTCAAGTTGATAATATTAAGATTTCTCGTTTGTCTTTCCTCTCCCAAAAAAATTAAATAAAGAAATAGATGGTGTTGATTTGGCTCAAACAAACTAAATCCTCAAGCACTTACGCGGATACGCTGAAGTTTTAATAATTTTTAATCCATAAAAAATTGTCAAAATTGTTCCTCTCAAACTAAAATACATGTTAACAAAATATATGAATAAAATGAGGGTTGTTTTGATTAAATCTATGACATATTCAGTCAAATAGTTCTTTTTTTTTTAATTTTATTTACATAAGATAAAATAAGATAAAAACCAATTGGATTTTAGTCTTGTTTTTATTTCTTCTTCTCCTCCAACATCCCGTGCAATATCACCTTGTATCATTCCTTATTTGTGCATGACAAAATGTATTTTTGGTTCATAACTGAAACGTGTAACATGATGTCTAGATTTAAGCCATGATTCACGATCTCATGTTAAAATGTGTTGCAGGATGGTGAGAGCACGTAATCCATTGTGATTATTAACATAATCATTTATATTTTTTTTATTTCGAAAAGAGTCACATAATTGATTATGCAGATAATCATACTTTTTATGTGATATTCTATTGAAGTATAATTAATTATGTTGAGGTCAATAATTGAGTGCGTGCTTCTCTTTTAATACAATGTTATCATTGTTATATATCTATTCTATTACCATGATGCATGGTGTAGGTTTAATTTTTTATATGTTATATAAATTAGAGGGATAAAAAAATGTCCAATATTATTCTGTGCAAGTACGTAGTTATTTCTATTATTTTATCTTTTTTATTTTAATTATTGTAATATAACTTTTTGTTTGCAGCTATCTGCTTTTAGTTTTGTTTGTATATCTAATTTTAATTAGTGATACTCAAATTAATTAAGTCAATTATTTTAAGTTTTAATTAATTTAAATTTTTAAATTGCATGTTTTGGTCATAATTCATTACTTGGATGCGCTCCCTGTCTAAAAGCTCATTACATATTGTTATATCATTTCCTGTTAGGATTGTTGAGTCTATTTTTCTAATCAACCACCTGGGTCAAAGATTCATTTTTTTTTTATTTTTCTCTTACGGGGGCAAGGGAATAGATTCTAAGTTCAATACTAAATTGAATTTAAAACTTAAAAGCAACACCTTTGATAAAGCCAAACCACGCACACAAAACTGGTTATCTTCATTCTCATTTAACTTTTCAAAGTAGTAATTTAGCCAGAAAGAATAAAAATTAAAAAATGATCGATAAAGCAAATGATATCAAATAATACATTACAGTTTACCTTAACTGAGAGAATTTTTGTCGACATCGAAACATTCATAACATGATTCACATTAGTCAAACGTTTTCATATTAAAAGGGTTTAATAATAAAAAAAAAAAAGACATTACTGCTTTTTGGTCAGATATCTAATACCATTTTAAGCAATTTTCATTTTTATAATTTTATTTGATTTTATAATTTTTTGTCCGAGTATATAGTGTAACCTTAAAATGATAATTATTTAAAAAAATATGGTGTTTTGAATATACTATAAGCAAGCTATGTGGTTAAGGAGGACAATTATTCTCATATCATAAATTATAATATTACAATATTTGTCTTGTGAATTTTAATTATATTAAAGTATACATTTATGTTGTGAAAACATATTCGAAATTAAAAGACGAGTATGATTCCATTTGAGATTCAGAAATGGAAGGCAAAGAAGGATTGGGGCTTTGATTTGGAGTTTGTGGTTTGCTCAGTTGGACAGATAACAACTTTTACAAGCCAGCGATTATTTGACTTTTAGCACTTACTCTGCTTGTGGGTCCCGCATTCCCAACATAGACAAAGTCACAGCATAAAGAATCTTATTTCTTAAATAAATAAATAGATAACAAAATCAAATATTTATTTTAATATCGGTAACAAATTTGGTTTTTGCGATAGTCAACTCCCTTCTCCCAGAAACTGGTAATAGACGTAGTTTCGTCTAAAAAATACAGGATAAGGGTAGTTTATATTAAATATTAAATTGGTTCACGACATTGAAATATTAATGAAATAGCTGGCGGTCATACATAATGTTCACGCAAATAAATTATTTGTTTATTTTACAGATAAAAAAAAACCTAAAAATGAAGAAGTCTTATATCTGAGATACAACTTACATTTTAAAAAATATATATTATACATCATGTATATAAATTAGGATTACGAGCATCTTCAATTGAAAAATTTAACTTTTTTTTTTATTTTTTTATTTGCAAGGTCTACATAAAATATAGATTGGAATAATTAAAAAAAGAAATAACATTATTCGATTAAAGAAAAATAAAAAAAATAAGACAAGTAGATGAGTGTAAATACATAAGATGTGCCGTGAATTTTATCAATTTTTTAAAAATGTATTCATCTTCTTTTATATTGAACAAAGTTAACTGATTCATTTTATTAAAGTTTTTATTTTTAATCATAATTTTTTTTTCTTTTGAAAAACGCAAATATCTTATTTAAAATTATTAATTAAAGGTTATTTATTTGAACTTTTAAATAAAAAGTAAGTACCGACCTAATTCCAATATAGCATCTTTTAGACATGGCTAAACAAAAGGTCTCTTAAAAATATATAGATGAAACTTAAAAAATATAAAGAAAAGTAAGTATAAATATGTCAATTAAAATATAAATATTGCCATTAAATCGATATAAAAATTCAAATAGAAGTTAAAAAAAAGTTGATTCAAAAGAGTTATTACTAAATTATTAGGAATATCCCTTTATAGTAATGAAACAGAATAATGAACATCAAGCTACTTTTATATAGACATGATAAATTGTAAGGAATCTAAAAAAACTTTTTTTTATGCATTATTTATGTCAACCATCAATGAAATAATTATGAGATTCTATAAAAAAAAAAATTGTATGTTTACTTACTTTTAACTTTTTCATGTGATAACATATTAGTGGTGGATTTAAAGCATCAACCTAACTTAATATATAATGTCTAATATGAATTTTTTATATAAAAAATATATTTTTTCTATAACCAGTCCATCTTTTTATAACTCCTTCGTTTATTTACAACTCTTTTTTATCTTTTATGAATATTTGTTTATTGTTTTTAAATTTCAAGTGGGATGGTGTGATGGTGTATAAATCATTAAATTCACAATAATATTAAACATTTGTTTTCATATGTTTAACAACACCAAAGTATACATAAAATTGATCAATTTGAATTCATTCTCACTTTTAATTCAGTTTGTATATAGTATAATTTATAAAACGATTTTATATTCCAATTTAAATTAATAATTCATTACTAATTAAATTAAGTAACTTTTAAAATCTTTTGGTTTAGCGTACTTTCTTAACAAAAATACTACTTAATAATTTATTGCTAATTAAAATTAAATAAATTTTAAAGTATTTTAGTTTAGCTTACTCCTATAACTAAAATTATTACTTATTGATAAAATCTGGTTTATATTAATTTTTTGCTATTATTATAATTTTTTAAATTAATTGTCGAAATTCTTGATGGACAAGTTAAAAATGATTTATTTTGTTAAATATTTTTTCTTGTAT
>Ga0123340_1006274_pt1 | contig 11350 bp, 14 predicted proteins | sample SirMexnodulemix_FD_89961 | JGI IMG/M metagenome (GOLD analysis project Ga0123340, IMG submission 89961) | Root nodule microbial communities of legume samples collected from Mexico - Siratro Mexico nodule mix | ecosystem: Host-associated > Plants > Roots > Nodule | place: Mexico: Nepantla... | reverse complement strand
AACCAGTGCAGAAACCCACTGCACCACAACACTTGCAGTCCGCAAGCAACACTGCTCCCCGCAGCACTCACCCTCTACTGAACCCCTCAGCAGATGTGAGACCAGTGCAGAAACCCACTGCACGAACTCAATTACTGACCCAGTAATTGAAAAACAGCAAACAAATTACAAAACAACAAGATCAGCAATTGATCACACAGTACTTCTACACAGAATGAAGATCAGGTGTAGAAGACTTAGCTTTGGTCCAGAACCAAAGTAGCAAGAACCTCACTCAAGAATGCTTTAAAGATTCACGTTCTTGGAGGTTTCTTGTTTTGAAAAGCTTTGTCAAAGGATGATAGCACAAAAGGGGCGCTATATCTCACTTAGAAAATCTCAAGGAATGCTTTTCGAAAATCTTAGATATCTGAAAATGATAGTGCCCATTCCTTTAAATAGCCAAATCAGTTTTAAAACAGCTTAGCTGTCACAGTTCAATTAATTGAACAAATCATTCAATCGATTGAATTGACCGTTAGTTGACCCAGTCAAAGATTCCAGTAGTAACAAAAATAACTGTCACATTCAATCGATTGTTTTAGAAATTCAATTGATTGAAAAACCTTTTCAAGTAAAAAATAGTTTGAGCTATTTTTCTTAAAACCAGTTTTAATAAAAATATTTGTGAATCTCTTAGCACCTGAGGAATGATGAACCATGCCACTAATGATTAACGACTAAGCTAATCACCAACACACAAACCCAACCAAGTACCAAGACCGAATCACCCAACCATCTTCATGTTAGCCCAAAGTCTGCACTTGAACAATTTTGGTCCAGGTTGGTTCCAACCGATTCTTCATGAGGCAGTTTTCATCAGCTCACGTGCTAGGCATTGATCTAACATAGTCCAGATCCAATCTATCAGAAACTTCAGGATGCTATGGTCTTTATTGACTTCATCAAATCACATGCTTAGCCTTGGTGCTGACATTTATAACTTGCGTGGGTGCAGGAAGTAACCCTACTTACTCTAAACCCAATTAGGGTTAGATGCGTAACATAGGGAAACGGTGACGCAAGTCAGCTGCTGTGTCTTGCGACGGCGACTTGTGGCAACTCTCATTGGCAACTCAAGGCAGAGTGGATGGTGGGGAATGACTTGCGCGCATGAGGCGGTGTATGGTGGCGAGTCGAAGGCAGTGGTAGTGGTGCGAGCGACGGAATAAGGGACTTCAGCGTAGATGACAATGGCGTGATGGTTTGGAGGAAGGAATGGCTTGTGCGTGGGGGCACGAGCATTGGCGGAACTGGTGCGGTGGCATGCTCGACGATGTAGGCTGTGGCGACAACTATCATGGCCAAGAGTGGTTGCTTGGAGTGCAGCGGCGTTAGCCGCCGACGGAAAAAGGGTTCGACTGCAGCAGTGGAGTAGATGTTCAGTGGTGAGTGACGGTGGAGTAGATGTAAGGCACATGAGAATGAACATGTGAGTGGTGCAGAATGATTGTGTAGTTTCACGTGAGTGTGTGCAACTTGAGGAAGTGGGATTTAAGGGAGGTTTTGGGGTGTGTTTGGCTTCCAGTGGGGTTGTGAGTTTTGGCTTGTGGCATTGTTAAGTGAAGACAATGGTGATTAAATGAGGGTGTAAATGGTTGTTTTGTTCCTCGCTGGTGGCTAGGTGTTTAGCGTCTTGAAGGTGAGGGTGACGGTGTCATTAAGGGCTCATGGTAGATGAGGCGTCGTTGCATGGCATTGCCTAGTGGGAGAGGGAGGAGATGAAGGGTATGGTGGAAGATGCGGGCACAGCTTAGGGGTTAGGTTTTTTGCAGTTGTTATGAGGGTGTCCATGGTGGAAGGTGGTGTGTGGGATGCAATAGACTTGGGGTGCTTTGTGTGAGGATGCATGCATGGTGGGGCTTTGATTTGGTGATGTTTGGAGTGAGGTTAGGTGGACATGCATGGGGTTTATGTGGGCTGTTGATGGTGAATGGCAGGGAGGTGACGTAGGTAGGAGCAGCGGTGAGTTTAGCAGGTTTAGATATTTTGATGGTGATTTGGGTTTCTTAAAGTTGGTTTCGTGGTTTCTCTTGGAGGTGGGGATGAGAACGTGCATGGTAAGGGTGTTGGGGCACTAGGTTCAGCAGAAGGAGGGTTGGAGGTCGGCGGATTGCTACGAGCCGATGGTTACGGCGATGCTTGCGGTGGTGTTATGGGTGAGAGAGAGAGATGGGGCTTCTATGAGGATGATGTTTGCGAGGGTGTTGTGAACGTGTTGTATATGTGAGTGTAGTGGTGTAGTATGAGTGAGGGTGTGTGGGTGAGTGGGCTACTGGTGGAGGGTGTGGCCAATGTGGTTATAAGAGGAAGTTGGAGTAGTTGAATAGCATGAAGGTGGAGTTGCTAGGAGATACGGTGTCGTTGGGGGCTTGTATGATGTTATGGGGTGTGGGTGCAGAATGGTGTTGAGTGTGGGGGCACATGAGAAGCTTTTAGATGAGTGGAATGAGGAATAGGTTAGTGATAAAAATGGAGCTTCTCGTATCCAATGAGTGAGGGAGAGGGTGAATCAAATGGGATGGCAATGCGAGTGGAATTGAGAAGGTGTTAGAGAGTAAGATTACTTCTTGTGGTATATACCAGTCATTTTATCAACCGCAGAAGCAGAATACATAGTTATTGTGAGCTGGTGTGCTCAAAGTCTTTGAATCAAGCAACATCTAAGTGATTTTGGTCTAACTCTCTCAAAAATATCTCTGCTTTGTGACAATACCAGTGCAATAAACTTAACTAAGAACCCAGTGCAACATTCTAGAACCAAACATATTGAAATACACCATCACTTTATAAGGGATCATGTGGCAAATGGTGACTGTGTAATTCAATTTGATGTTTCTGAGAATAAGTTAGTTGATTTATTTACTAGGCCCCTGAATAAAGATATATTTATTTTTCTCATAAATGGGTTGGGCATAGTTGATTTTAAAAACATCAGTTAAATCAGCTTATGCATTTTTGGTATTAATTTGGTTTATGCAAAAACTGGTATGATTAATCGAGTTAATAGATTCAATTAATTGGTATTTGAATGTTTTATATTTTAACTGATTGAAAATTTGGTTCTGATAAATTTCTGTTCAACTTATTGATCTGTACAAGGCTGAACAATGGTTTTAAAACATTTCTACACAATAAATTGATCAATGTGAGACTTAAGCATTGGAAAGGCAATAACTCTGCAGCAAATTACTTGGTCAAAGATGAATCTTTGAATGAGCTAAGACGTTTAATGCATGACGATAGCATGTGAAGAGTGACAACGCACAAGGTGTCGCCTGTCATCAATTTACTGGAAGTCAACAAGTCAAAAGCTACAAAATTTTCTAAAGCTAACTCACTTTTGTCTCAGCTTATTGTTTGCAAAATTCCAACAAACTGAAAAGTAACTTCATGTGTTGTCAATCAATGATCTTGCATGTGCATAGTTTATTTGTTTTTACTTATCTTTATATACTACATCTACATACATTCAACATTAAACCTCTCCCATGTTTTTAAAAAGACCAATTGCTTCACACTCTAATCTTCTTCCCATGCACAGAAGGGTATTCAGTTTTTTACAATGATTGCTTTTTCCGTTTTCTTTTGTTTCAATCAAATGCTTTCATTCAATGAAACTTCCACCTTAATGCAAGTATGAAAATCAACCACCACTAAACCATGTACCAACCACATCCTGCCATGTGGCGTCCTATTTTCAAACTCTCAAAACCTCTTCTCTCCATCAAATCTCTTTCTCTTCTCTTTCTTTTAGTTTTATTTTATTTATTCTTTTATTATTTATTTTTATTTTCTTTTCTTTATTCTTTATTATTATTCCCAAATTTTTTCCTACATATTTCCTAATTTTAATTTTTAATTCTTTTATGTTTTTAAAAAAAGTGAAGTGTGAATAAATATTTTTATTTTTTTATTTTTTATCCGGACGAAATTGGGTGTTGACATCTGGGCAGGGTACTGTACTGAGTTCTATATTCAACTGATTGCATTTGTGTTTGAATAAATTGTTATATGTTGTTTACTGCTCTGAGTGCGAGACCCAATTAATTGTTTCTGGCTTCTACTTAATTGTTTCCTGACTAATCTGGACTGATCACCGATTTCAATTTATTGCTTCCGCATCTCAATTGGTTGAATCTTTGTTGATTACAGTTCTGTGTGATTACTCAATTGATTGTTCTTGACATGCAACTTATTGACTTTTTTTGTGTACTTCAAAATCACTCTTTTGATTGTTTAAATTAAGAGCTTTCATTCTATAATTCAAATACTTTTCATTTCTGCGAAAAATTTTTAAAAGTTCAATTCACCCCTCTTGAACTCAGACTAAACTTATTTTCAATTGGCATCAAAGCTAGGACTTGGATCCTAGCTAAAGTTTTTAATCCATGGCTAAGAATAAACTACCTTTTGCAGAGGTTGCTTCTATTAACAGGTCACCTATGTTTTCTGGGGTGAACTATCAGTTTTGGAAAATTAGAATGAAAATCTTTGTTGAATCCATTGATCGTGAAATTTGGAATGTCAAAGTAAATGGTCCTTATATTCCCATAACTATATTGAATGGTGTGCCTGTTGAAAAATCCTTTGATGAATTGACTGATGCTAAGAATAAAAAGGTACAATTGTCAAAAATATAATAACCTCTACATTAAATCTTGATGAATTCTTCAGGGTATCACAGTGCAACTCGGCTAAAGAAATGTGAGATATACTTGAAGTCACACATGTAGGAACCACAGATGTGAAGAGAGCCAGAAAGCATGCACTAATCCAAGAGTATGAATTGTTTAGAATGCAGCAAGGGGAGACCATTGTAGATGTTTAGAAGCGATTCATTCACATTGTCAACCACTTGATTGGTTTGGGAAAGCAATTTGACACGGAGGAGCTAAACATTAAGATCCTAAAGTGTCTGGACAAAAGCTGGTAGCCTAAAGTAACTACTATATCAGAAACTAGAGACTTGACAACACTCACTACTGCAACACTCTTTGGCAAGCTGAGGAAGCATTAGTTGGAGATGACTAGGCTGAAGGAAATGAAGATTGTGGAGAAAAAGGCTGCAAATGTAGAATCCAGTAAGGAAAGTTGTGATGAATGCAGTGATAATGAGAATTTCAATCTACTGACAAAGAGATTTCAGAAGTTCATCAGATGAAAGGCAAAATGAAGAACCAACAAAGCAAGAGGTATAACAAAAGGTCTGGTAATGGTTCTGCTAAATTTACTTGTTTTGGTTATGGTAAACAGGGACACATTAAAGTGGATTGTACAAGCCTTGTGATTAATAAAAAAAGAGCACAGGAAAAGAAGAATAGCAAACTTGGAAAGAGTAGAAGAGCATACATATCATAGGACGACAATCATATCTCTTCCAGCAGCTCTTCACATGAGGATGTTGAAGCAAACATGTTAGAAACTGTGTTGGCTGAAATACAAGAGGGGGGGTGAATTGGATTTCAAAATCTTTTTCAAAACTATTTTATCTTTTCAGAAAATGCAAGTCAGTTTGATAATATAGGTCTTTATTGACTTTACTGAGCAGAGCAGTAGAATGAATCAGTAAACAGAATACAATCCAGTCACAGAACAATGCAGCAAACCAAACAATTTTATCAGAATTTAAATGTAAGTACGGAAGCGATTTAGTTTACTACACAGAAACATAATAGAAGTTAACCACACAAAATGAACTGATCAACTTCAATTCAATCAACAGTTCGAATTATTATGAATCACTCAAAAATAAAATTCTTTTTATTAAAGAAACAGTTATTAAAAAAATGTTTAACTCTTATATCAATTATAGTTCAATTATAGATTCTGAAAATAGTTTATACAGTGAACCAGTTAATTAGATCAGTGATCAAGAAGGAGAAAGAAGATTTAAGAACACAAAGGTTTTTATACTAGTTCACCCACCAAATGGGCTACGTCCAGTTCCTCACACACAGTAAGGATTTCACTAAAACAAATGATCAACTGATCAAGTTTACAACACTTGCTCACGGCAAGACAACACTACACTCGTAGCAACCACTGCTGAACCTACAGCAGACCAAGAAACCACACAGAGTCCACTGTGCGTCTCAAGAACACCCTTGCTGAAACCCACAACAAGTCACAGTTATATAGAGTCCACTGTATAACCCAGAAATGTCTCACTGCAACCCGCAGTAGACCACTGCTGAACCCACAGCAGAACAAGAAACCACACAAAAACCCACTGTATGTTTCAAGAACTCCCTTACTGAAACCCACAGCAAGTCACAATTATACAGAACCCACTGTATAACCCAGAACCGCCTCACACTGCACCCCGCAGTAGGCGAACCACAAGTACAATCCCATTGTACCACGAATTACACCCCAGTAGTTCAAGAACGCAGTAGTAGTTTTTAATACAAATGAAGAACACAGTCACAACAATACAAGCACTTCTATACAAAGATTTACGAAAGTAATAAAGAAAGAGTATAAAAGGCTTAGTCTGATGATCAAATCAGTGAAGAAACTATCTCAGTCAAATCAAAGCTCTAGTTGCAGTTCAAGAAAACAGTTCTTGTTGACAAACGTTGATTGATCTTGATCACTAGACTCAAAAGCACTTTTTCTTTCTTTGAAATCTCAAATGTTCTTACTCAGAAAATGTTTAGAATGATTTTTCGTAACTTTCAAAAATTTCGCGCCAGTTATTTATAGACAACTGTCATTTAAAAATTCAGTTGACTGTTTTTCTCCAGTTAGTTAAAACAGTTGTTTAAAACACAAGTTTTGATTTTAATGATTTTTCAAAACTTTTGTTAATTCAGAAAATACTTGTGGAGCTTATCATTGATTAAGATTCCAACTTACCACACAACACACACTCCTAAGTTCTAGACTAAGTCTTCAATCTTCATGAAGTCTTCATGCATTCCACATATGCTCTTAGGGTCTTGAACATCTTCACTTGGTTGGCTTCATCAAATCATCATAGTAGCCCACTGGTGCTAATAATATGTGTCTTATGGTTGGATAGAAATCTGAGGTGAGTAGCATGAACTTGAGCACCACAATTAACAGTGAGAATTGCAGTTCTATCCTTCAGGCTTACCTAGAAACTCATGAAGAAGCAAGAAAATTGGCCTTATCTAATAACCAATTGAAAGGGTTAAATAATTGGTTGGAAGGAAGAGTCAAAGAACTGGAAGATGAGCTTTTAAAAGTGAAAAGCCATTTTGATCATCTTTAAATGATTTACAAAGCCTCCAGTGACTTTGATTCTAGCAAGTCAACTAAATGCGAAAATTGTGTTGTTCTTCAAAAGAAAGTTAATTATTTGATTACTACTACATCTAAACTTCCCATGGGAACTGCAAATCTCAATGCAAAACCCTAAAACCTAAACCCTAGGTTTAGTGTTTAAGGATCTCAAAATTGTGTTTCTAAAAAGGCTGACATTGGGTATCAATGTGTTTTTCAAGGAAAGCAAAAGAAATTTAGCAGTTTATTTAAAGCAAATGAACAGTAGTCTTCACCCTTCATAACTTGTTTTTATTGTTTGAGAAAAGGTCATTCTTTTAGGAATTGTAATTGTTAGCACCAGTGGGCTGCTATGATGATTTGATGAAGCCAACCAAGTGAAGAAGTTCAAGACCCTAAGAGCATATGTGGAATGCATGAAGACTTCATGAAGATTGAAGACTTAGTCTAGAACTTAGGAGTGTGTGTTGTGGGGTAAGTTTGAAGGTATAATCAATGAAGGATGCAATCTTAATCAATGATAAGCTCCACAAGTATTTTCTGAATTAACAAAAGTTTTGAAAAATCATTAAAATCAAAATTTGTGTTTTAAACAACTGTTTTAACTAACTGGAGAAAAACAGTCGACTATTTGGAAAATCAATCGACTGAATTTTTAAATGACAATTATGTTTAAATAGCTGGCGCGAAATTTTGAAAAAAAAACGAAAATCATTTTACACATTTTCTGAGCAAGAATTTTTGAGATTTTCAAAGAGAGCAAATGCACCCGTGAGTCTTGTGATCAAAGATCAAAAGAAGTTTTTCATCAAGAACTATTTTCTTGAACTGTTGCTGGAGCTATCATTTGACTAAGACATTTCTTCGCTGATTTGATCATCAAGAGTAAGCCTTCTATACCCTTTCTTGTTACTTTTGTATTCTTTTGTATAGAAGTGCTTGTATAATAGTAATCGAGTTTATCCTTCTTCTGTATTGACATTTCTACTGCATTCTTAAATTGCCTGGGTTGGTAATTATGTTCTGTACAGTGGGCTCTGTACAGGGAGCGACTTGCTGTGGGTTTCAACAAGGGTCGTCGTGAAATACACAGTGGGGTTCTGTGTGGTTTCCTGTTCTGCTGTGGGATCAGTAGTAGTCTATTGCGAGTTGCAGTGGGACATTTCTGGGTTATACAGTGGACTCTGTATAACATTACTTGCTGTGGGTTTCAGCAAGGGTGTTCTTCAAACACACAGTGGGTTTCTGTGTGGTTTCTTGTTCTGCTATGAGTTCAGTAGTGGTCTACTGCGGGTTGCAGTGAGACCTTTCTGGGTTATACAGTGGGCTCTGTATAACGTTACTTGCTGTGGGTTTCAGCAAGGGAGTTCTTGAAGCACACAGCGGATTATGTGGTGTTTCTTGTTATGTTGTAGGGTCAGCAGGGGTTGGCTGCAGAGTGCAATGTCTTCTTGCTGTAGGCAATTGCTGTAAACTGGATCAGGTTGATCAGTTTAGTGAAATCCTTACTGTGTGTGAGGGACTGGACGTAGCCCGGTTGTTGGGTGAACCAATATAAAAATTTACTCTATCCTTATTCTCTCTTGCTCTCTCTCTTTACTGTTCTTGCTGATTTTCTTGAATTTTTCAGAATTAAGTGAATATTGCTAATTGAATAACTTCATCATTTTCTGAAAGCATTTTCAGTAATAACCTAAAATCATTTATTCCATTTTAACACAGTCTAATCCAAACTGATCTGAATCTGCTATTAACCAGTATATCAGTTTTTCTGCAAATCAACAGTTTCACAATTTGCTGGGTTTACTGTTTATCAGTTTACTTTTCCAGAAAACTAAATCTCTCACTGTTGTTGATCAAAGATTGTTTTCATACATTTAACAAAGTTTATATTGTTTAACAAGAAGTTTTTTTTAATCAATCAACTTTGATAAAATTGAAGCTGATCAATTCTTCCTGTGTGGTTAAGTTTTATTCTGTTTCTGTGAAGTTAACTAAATCGCTTCCGCACTTACATTCAAATTCTGATAAAATTGTTTGACTTGCTGCATTGTACTGTGACTGGATTATATTCTGTTTACTTGTTCATTCCACTGTCTTGCTCAGTAAAGTCAATAAAGATCTAATTTATTAAACGAATTTGAATTTCTTAAAAGGTCAACTAATTTTTTGAAAAAGATTTTGAAATCTAATTCACCCCCCTCTTGTATTTCAGCCAAAACAGTTTCTTATAGTAATGTTAAAAAGTTTGATGTACCTAAGAGGCTAGTTAGGTGGGTGCCTAAAAGCATTACTAACACTTGTGGACCCAAGTTTAATAAGGTACTAATTCCTCAAACTTAATCTATGTTGCAGGTCTATTTGGCATCCAAGAACCAGTTGTGGTATTTAGACAATGGATGCTCTAAACATATGATTGTTGATGTTTCACAACTAATAAATTTAAAATGGAAACTAGATGGCTTTGTCACCTACTGAGACAACAACCAAGGGAGAATACTTGGTTTTGGTGACATTAGAGGAGATGATGATAGTGGAGGAGATGATGATGTGATCATAAAGATGTGCTTTTAGTAGATGGTTTAAAAGTATAGCCTACTCGGTACAAGTCAGCTGTGTGACAGAGGCTACAAGGTCACATTTGAGCCAGATTGCATTTTCAAAACCAGTGAGACTATACTAGTAGGTAAACAAGTAAACAATGTATACATGCTCAATGTCTCTTGCATAACATCTAGCATGAATTGTTTGTTGTCTAGGAATAATGAGTCATGGTTATGGTATAGACGTCTTGCACATATTCATATGCATCATTTCAATAGGCTTGCATCTAAAGAGCTAGTAATTAGCTTACCTAAGCTCAAGTTTGAAAGGGACAGATTATGTGAATCATGTCATAAAGGTCAACAAACCAAGAACTCTTTTAAACAAATAAATGTGGTCTCAACATCCATACCTCTTGAGTTACTTAATATTAATCTGTTTGGTCCCTCAAGAACTATGAGCCTAGAGGGTAATTACTTTGGTCTTGTAATAGTTAATGTTTATTCAAGTTTTATCTGGACTCTTTTCATTGCCACCAAGGGTGGAGCTTATCATGTTTTTAAAAGACTTTCCATGGTTATCTAGAATGAGAGAAATTGTTGCATTTTTGTCATTAAGTCAAATCATCGAGGTGAGTTTCAAAATGAGAGATTTCGCAAATTTTGTTGAAATTTTGAAATAAAATACAACTTTTCAGCACCAAGGACTCCTGTAACAAAGATAGCTATTGAAAGAGCAATTGCAGAGAATAGTGGTATTATAGGAAAAGGCTACGAAGGAAAGAGATACAGTGCACGACCCAAAATAGCTAATTCCAAATGGGCTGATTATGAGTGGTAAAAATATTAAAATTTAATTAGTAAGAGGAGAGAGAAAAAGGGGGGACAGTTGTGTATCTTCTGGGATTTTTCTGTTAAGGAATGTTCCCTTCCTCTAGAATTTGAATAAAAATTCTCCTCTGTTACGTTTTCATTTCTTTTCTTCTTCAAATTGCTGTGATACTGTTACATTATTACTGGATGTCTCTGATATACTGATATACTGTTACATTGGTGCTCTCGTTGAGATCTCAGATAGATCTCAGATCAGGCTATCACCAAATTCTCGTTGCTGAAGAGGACAGGCACAAAACAGCTTTTAGGACCCACCAAGGACATTATGAATGGCTAGTTATGCCATTTGGGCTTACTAATGCCCCAGCCACTTTTCAGAGTCTAATGAATAATATTTTTAAAGATTATCTTCGAAAATTTGTCTTGGTTTTCTTTGATGACATATTAGTCTACAGTTCTTCCTGGAGTAATCACTTGTTACGCTTGAACTTGGTTCTTCAGTTGCTACAACAACACCAACTCTATGCGAAACTATCTAAATGTTCCTTCGGGTTACAACCAGTAGACTATTTGGGCCACACAGTTTCAGGGCAAGGAGTAGCAATGGATAAAAGCAAAGTACAGGCAGTTTTACATTGGCCAGTACCGCAAAATATTAAGCAGCTGAGAGCATTCCTTGGTTT
>Ga0123340_1006269_pt1 | contig 11352 bp, 6 predicted proteins | sample SirMexnodulemix_FD_89961 | JGI IMG/M metagenome (GOLD analysis project Ga0123340, IMG submission 89961) | Root nodule microbial communities of legume samples collected from Mexico - Siratro Mexico nodule mix | ecosystem: Host-associated > Plants > Roots > Nodule | place: Mexico: Nepantla... | reverse complement strand
CACATACATATTACATTAAATGCATATAAGGCTTTGAAGATAGTGTCTCCTAAAAAAAAAATCTTTTCTAAGCTGTAAACTAAAAACATTAATGACAAATAAAGTTAAAAACTAGTATAATATATTGTATTAAAATATGATAAAATCTATTATTTAGTTAAAATAAAATTTCATATAAATAAAATAAAATTGCATTATCAACATCAATACTAGATATAGATAGATATAGATATTCTATAAAAAAAAATGGACTAATTCAACCTATTTATCCATCCAATAAAAGCTCAAAGAGATGAATTGAATAGGGTCCTAATAATTTATTATGACAACATCATATTTTCTAATCTTTTACTAGTATTTTGATTTTCTTTATTCTAATATTTTTGAAGCGAGAAATTTATACTTGTAATACGTAAGTTTCTCATTAAATTATGTCTACTAATTTACGAAAATACGATGTAAATATATATTAATGTTAAATTTTATCAAATAGTCAACTAAACTTATACATTAATTAATAAATTAGCACTTAAATAATAATTTGTATTGATTATATAAATATTGCTATTTTGCAGATATATTAAAATGAATGACATGTCAAACTTGCATTATACTAAACAAATATTTTATACAATTTGATTTTTTTTTATTGAGATAATTATTTTAAGCATTTCAAAATTTTAAAAAATTATACAAAATCATAACACTACAAACACTCTCTCCAAGTGTATAAATTAAACTACAATTAGTAAACTTATTAATGTTATTCTTTAACAATGAGTATGTTTAAATTCATTAGACCAGTATAATTCTAAGAAAGTAAAAAAGAAAAAAAGCAATATATATGATAAAACATGAATAATATGCTTTTTAGGATTTACTTGAAGAATGACTCATTACCTCTATTTGTCATCATCACACTATCAACCATACTCAATTATGTAAATAACATAATTATATTTAATCAATCAATTATGTTAACCACATAATCAATTATGATATATATATAATCTGTGTCATGCTGAAACACAAGATCTACATCTCATGTTAGCTTCTTAAACATTAAAAAGTCAATCTATATCCTACAATTAATTTGCTACCACTAACAACATAACAAGACCAAATATAGAGATAAATATATGACCTATCTCACAATAAGCTTTTTTTTGGTGAAGACAAGTAAGGTAGAAAAATTCTTGATGATAATTTTAACCAACACAACAACTTAGAGAAAATAGCTTAAATAGATTTGGAAGAATAATTACTTCAGTACTAATAAGTGAGTTTTTATAAATTGTTCAATAGTAGGATTTACAACTTGTGATATTAACCTATTAAAGATACAATAATGCATAGATAAAGATGAATTGAATAAATTTATTGGGTCACTTTCTCTTTTACCTTATTTCATTTAAAATTTAGTGAACTTGATATGTATATACAAGAATAAGACTCACTTTCTTTTTCCTACTTTTTTTTTTCTTTGAATAAAAACAATCATGTATATATTATAATGATATATACTATTCCTTCTTTATTAACAACTAAACATACAAAATACATAAAATGTTACAAATAGTTTCATATTCACATCTTTAAATAATCTTAGAACAACTATGTTAATTTATATACACAAACATAAAAAAATATAGTTGGAATGAGTTGGTTTAGATAGAGTTTGAAATAAAATTAATCCAAATCAATCAATTTTCCACTTTAGATTAACTAACACTTAATTGTTATAACTGGAATCAAACTAATTCCATCATAAGTTTGGATCAGGTAAATGTAATTCTATGCACACATACCTGTTTTAAGAAAAAAAATTTAATTTAAAATTTCACCATAATATGTCATTAAAAGATGTAAAATAATTTTTCTTCATTACAACTTACTAAATAATAAATAAAAATAATATTTACATACAAACAATATTATACTAAAAAACTTTTTATACAATAACAATTAATAATATAAGAAAAACATGTAGTTGTTATAGTTTGAATTTGTTAATTTTAAATCTAATACCTAGACTTAATTTAATTAATTTATTTCAGATTGATTCGGATTAAATTAAAAATTCGAACAAATTTTTAGTTTTATAATTAATTAAATTGATCTAAATCAATAAACATTTTTAGAAAGTAAATATGATTGTTATTATAGAATTTAGAATAGTAATCAACCAAAAAAACATAACTATTTTTATGAAATTATTAAAGTATAAATTAGTTTTGTATTCTACTTTTTAAAATGGACCCTGTTAAAAAAAAAAAAAGTTTTAAACAACAATGACTTATTTGTTTGTTATTTTTTCTAAGTTTCCAAAGAACAATTACATAACCCTTGGTGCAAACAGTCCATGTTCAACCACACAACTCTCAAAGGCAAAAATCAAAATTCACAAAAACTGAGTGTTCTGGTTTTCGCTGGTTCTAGAAACACCCATAAGTCGGTGTGCAAACGCCACCGTATCAGAGAAGCTCACACATATTTCTTCTACGGCAAAGAATCCCGTTTTCTGGTTCCTGCTGATCCAAACAGGTCCTTCACAGCGAACCTTCCAGAAGATGGTGGTCATAAAGCAGGAAGAGAGCGAACACCGAAATGCGAGCCCTTCCAACGCCGCCGGCGCTGTCAACGACGCTTCCGACGGCTTCGAAACCGCCAGCGAGGCCGATCTTGACAGTGATGATGACAGCGGAGATGGCGGAGCGGACAGACATGAGGAGAAGAATCACCCCGAGAAACAGCACCAGCAGCAGCAGACTGAGCAACAACCTGAACACGATGTTTCTCAGAGCACCGCCGAATCCTCTGAGAATGCCTTAATCACTGAAGAGTCCTCCGAGAATGCCGTAATCACTGAAGAGTCCTCCGAGAATGCCTTGATCAAAGAAGAAGAATCGAGACAGGTGGTTATGTTTTGAACTTAGGGGTTCTATGATCCTTCTGATTGCTGCACTATTATTTTCTTTGACAATTACGATTGTAACAAAGAATTTAATTGAAGTGCTATAAATGTTTGTAAAGGTTTTTGGTTTATGTGTTGGATTACGCTGGTGTTGCTGATTTTTGTGATAATTACTTCAATATCTAGACTAGTTTCTAATTAATTCGCTGGATGAAAGATTGTATTATGAAAAATGCTAGAAATATGCTAATATTTTGTATATTTGACTGAAACTATTGCACCTTGTTTAATGACTCTCAGTTTCATGATTTTACAGTTCTGAAAAAAATTTAAACTAATAGCAGAGAGTGTGATATGAGTGTGTTAGATAATGTTTAACTAGCACTTCTCTTCCATTATACCTGGCTTATGTGGTCAATTAGTGACTAGTTACTCATTCACATGTTCTATGACGAAGATATTGGAGAGCCGCGGTTATGCGCAGAGAAAAGTTTATTTTGATACTCACGGACACGAAAATTTACGGAGCTATGAAATTGGTGTACAACTGTATATTAAGCCTTGTGCACTGTAAAGAGAGTATTGAGTGCTATTGGTTTATGTGACAGAAAGCATTGGATCAAGCAAATGAAGCAAAGGTAGAAGGGAACAAGCTTTTTGTAGATGGGAAGTATGAAGAGGCGTTATCACAGTATGAAGTTGCTTTACAAGTAGCACCAGACACACCTTCATCTGTGGAAATACGGTCAATATGCCATTCGAACCGTGGTGTGTGCTTTCTGAAACTGGTATGACCTTTTTTTATCCTGTTAATGCATTGATGATCACACTTGAGATAAATAAAAGGAGATAATATATATTCGGAGATCTTGAATCACCTCTCTTATGTTCTCATATTTGTATTGATAGAATTCTGATAAAATGAGTAGAGGGAAGTTTAAGGATCAAAAGACAGAACTAGAGTCCTAGGTACAGAGATAGGTAAAACTCATAGGTACATCACATAGCAGTTTTCCAATAAAAAGTATTTAAGACCTGTGCTAACAATCACATTCTTGTGTTATGGTCACCCTCATATGTCTACCAGATGAACTATTGATCTCAATGTGTTTCCTGTATGGCTTATGCATACTGGTCTACCTTTGGTCCTTGACCTTTCTATGTTTGCATTCACTTCAGGGTTCAGAATTATAGGTTGAAACTTAAAGTTGGTTTTGTTTTTTTATTTCATACTGTTCTTGAAGAAACAAAACTAAAAAATTAAGTAGTTTCTGTTTGGTTTAAAAAATATTATTTGCTCAGTACAAAGCATCAGTGTTTTTAAATTAAATAATGATGGAGAAAAAGATAGGGAAAGCACAACCTTAGAAAAAGTTAAGCATGCTGCAAAGCTACCTGCCACCAGAAATTGAGAAGCAGAACTTTACTGGGAAGCTTAAACGTAATATTTAATATTCATAGCAATTTTAAAGGAAGCGAAATGCTCTTACAAATGTGAGCATTATTATGACCAACCATAAACAATACCACGTTTAGAAACAGTCAAATATTTGTTGATGAGCATCAACTATCAACCAAGTTTATTGTGGAGTGCAAATTTGGCGATAGATAGTACTAATACGCCAAAATTAGCTTGGTTAGGTACTTAAACATTAGTCCCTAATTTAATAAATCTGAGTAACACCTGATCCCTATCTGCTTTAATCAAGAGGGTTTCTGTTAAAACGAACTTCAAAACATAATAAGAATTGAAGCTAGATGCTTTATTCTTGTATTCTTACATTCATTTCAATTTTTTTAATTATATATATATATATATATATATATATATATTTGCTGACATTTGATGATTTTATCCCATGTAAAGCCACAATGGGATTTAGCATTTCTTTTATCCTGGGATAATTTGTGCCCACTTTGTTATTTGCTTGCTTTTCTTAGTCAATTGTCAAATATACCACAGGGAAAATATGACAACACAATTAAGGAATGCACAAAAGCATTAGAACTGAATCCTGTGTACGTGAAAGCTTTTGTGAGAAGAGGAGAAGCTCATGAAAAGCTCGAGCATTTTGAAGAGGCCATTGCTGGTGAGTTCAAATTTGACAATAGGGTAATTATGCCAACCTCCTCCGAGGTTTGCACTTATCACATCTGGCACTGCTTGTTGCTTACTTTGTGTCCCTACCATCTGTAGGTTCCTATCTACTTCTCTTTGTAATTAGGAATGTAAGTGAGGGGTGGTTTTTAAAATAAGAAATGTTTACAGACCTAAGGGTGGTTGTTGTAATTATCCCTTAATTTTGCTTCTTGATGTAGAAGTGCATTCTATGTATTTAGCACCCTGACCTGGTAGCATTCTGATTCTTACACTTTTTCATCCTCATTCATAACCTGCTCTTCACATGCCACCGTTTTTGTCAAAAATAATTTACAGATATGAAAAAGATCTTAGAAATTGATCCCTCAAATGATCAAGCTAGGAAAACTATTCGGCGCCTAGAGCCCCTTGCTGCAGAAAAACGGGAAAAGATGAAGGAGGAAATGATTGGTGAGTCTCGTTTTGTCTTTCTCTTCATATTTTAATATATATAAATTTATTTTTCTTTAGAGTGATTCATATGCTTGCTTCATTGCATTACCATTATTTTTTGTGCCTGTTAACATACACACGTGCCACAAAACTTCATGGCTTGATTCCCAAGATATCTCTCTTATTCTTGCTGTTTATTTTCTTTTATTGTGGACAAGTACATGTTTTTTTATCCATCTAGTTACTTGTCCATTCTTGGCATTAATCTCTTGTTCTCAAATGGTTCAAGGTGAAGCAATATTTAAAGCTAGTTTAGTCAAACAAGACCTTATCTGAAATAAATTCTTATATCAAATATAACTCCTTGTTAAGATATCAAGCTTTAGAATGCTCAGGTAATTGGAAGATCTACTTGTGATTGCTTGATTTTGAGTGATAGTGCGATTCTGTGGATGAATAGTGCATGTCAGTTTGCTGAATAGCAGCATTTATTTTCATAAACACATATTGCCTTCCTAGAGAACATGTAATGGTATTATATTTGTATTCTATGTAATGGACATATATTTAGTTTTCTGTGTTTTGAGAATCTTGGAGGAAAAGTGGAAGAGTTGGCTAATTATAAAAGTTATTTTTAAATTTAGAACAGCGCTAAAATATATATTGGCTTTATGGCATATACCTTTTGTTTATTCTGCCAGAGGTAATTAGATGGCTAGAATTCTTGGTTTAATTTGGGGTGATAGATGTCATGACTGCTGTATGCTACATCTATATTAACATCAATATCACAGCTTATCATCTGTTCTTTATTTTTTAGCCATTTTTGTCCTAAGCCTAAATTCTTGGTATTGGGCATTGTTGGGCATCGTGAAAAGAGGCTTTTCCTTCCGCTGAAAATGGATGTCAGAGCTTCTCCTTTTCTTTTACTCTCAGCTTTCTGTTATTTTCCCTCCTATACTACTTTGTTTCGGTGCCACAAATTTACCACTGTGAGACGTGACTATTGTGTTCATATTGCCTCAAAGATCTCTTTCATATGTTAAGGCTCTTGAGGTCGTCAAGATCACAAATGTTGCTTTCGTTCAAGATTTCTCCTGTTGTTTGCCTATAATGGCTGTTCTTGATGACATTATTTCTATTTAAACATTATTTGCTTTGGCCTTGGTGGTTAGGCATTGATAACATTACATTTTGCTTTGGGTGGTTAAATATAGATGTTACTAATTTGTTTTGCTTCTGCATACCTGGTGGTTAAGCCTTGGTCTCTGCTGATGAAGAAGGTGGCTTTTGCAAAATGGTTAAGCATGAAGTTAGCTTCCTTGTGTGGTTAAGCCTCACTTGATTTACTTCTGTTAGGTGGTTAAACATTGAGTGTTATTAGATTCTGCTTATGTTCATAAGCCCTGAATGATTTACTTCTGCTAGGTGGTTAAGCATTGAGTGCAAGTTCTGGTTGGTGGTTTTAATTCTTTTTTAACTTTTGCCCAAGTTGGTCAGCTGTAAATTTTTACTATTCTGTTTTATAACGGCAAAGTGATATCATAAATTTTGAATAGTTTCACGGGGAATGTGCTGAAGTACTTTATTTTGTGACTTTTTTTGTCACTTATTTTGTGACTAGTGATTGGTTATATTTTACTATCATCATTTGCTTATATAGAGTTTTTCTTAATGCAGCAAAACTGAAAGATATGGGAAATTCTGTCCTGGGCCGCTTTGGGATGAGTGTAGACAACTTTAAAGCAGTCAAAGATCCAAACACTGGTTCCTATTCTATCTCATTCCAACGCTAGTTTGTGTAGAGAAAAGTCGTAGCAGAAGTAAGCATGAAAGAGGCGGTCTGAAGTGATACAGGTTTGAGACTTCATGTGCATGCAGGTTGTTAGGAAAATTTGGGTGTTAGTTATGTATGAGAACTTGAGAAGTAGTCATGTATTTGTTTCCTTCAAAAGGGCATTTTGTTAATTGATTCATCACGTGAAGGGGATTGATAATGTTGTCCTAGTGCATAACTACCTCTTCCAACATTTAAACTGCAGTACCGCTTTTCAGAAATACTGTTTGTGCAATTGCTCTTATCTTTTGAAAGAATACATAGGTTAACTGTTTGCGCAATTTCATTGGCTTTTCAGAAATACTAGCAACACCTTTCGCGCTATTAGACACTATTATTGAAACGAAATTCTAGATAGCATCGCTAATAAAGAGTGGCCATGGTTATCTAGTGGAAACTAGCGTGAGATTTCACTTAATATTGGAGGAAGTGTTGAAAAAGAGTATTTGCTATTAGCATTCCCCTTAGCTTGTAATGTTATGTACATGCTGTTTAAAAAATTTGCACTTGTTTGAGGAGTTGGATGTTGTGAATTTGAAAAAGTTGCTTCCCGCTTGTTTGGTTCAAGTAAAACATGAATGTGACGGGTGAAAAATAAATTGCTACTCATTTACTCAAACTCCCTCTCACATTTCTTATATCATAGAAGTCAGTTGATAACAAAGTTACCCCCCATTTGCCAAACATTAATGAAATAGACAATTTTTTAGTTCTCATAAAAATAAAAACCTTTTCATGTCATTTCATCTTCATTTCCTTCAATTTTTTATCTCCTCAAACCATTTCACTAAATATTATTTGCATCAGTAATGATGTCAGTGACCAAACCAGTCAGGTACTTCATATCATATAACTTTCAAGACAATGGCTCTAATTAGCTTTTATATGGTTTGCTTTCTAGGTAATGTTGGAATTCTGAATGAAGTATGGATGGAGTTGCGCATTGTTGGATGGATGTCCGGGTGTATTAATCGAGTGGAAATTCACTCATGAAAGTTGATTGGCATTTGTGAACTTATTTGGGTTGTACAATGCATTTTTATCGTTGGGTCATTCTGCACAAGTTTAACTACTTAATATGATTCACGTTTTAGCAATTTTAATGTAGGCCCGTGATCCATGACTGGGACTTCAATGTCTATAAGTTTTGGAGCTATATATGTGATTGTCAACACTTACAGAGCATTAATAATTATTTTTATTTCTTTCTGTTCATAAAGAAAGATGCTCTCATTTGTGAAATTGGTTAGCAAACTAAGTACAAAAACTAGTGCTTTATACTGGTTATTCAATAAAGTGGAGTAACAGAGTTGTGAGCTCTAAAGATGCAATACCTCCTCTAATTCAGAACAATCTAGTTGTCTGGTTTTATGCTGTGAGCAGTTGAAGGTGTGTGATAAGGGCGTATCTTTCTGGTGGGGCTTTTGGGTTATTCAATTGAGTGTACTCTTGTAGGCTCAGAGCATCATGCATGTGTTACATATACTTGGATTGGTCAACTTGCATACTGTTAGTTTATAGGAGTAAGTTAGCCAACTATAATTATGTATTTGTTAAAAACATCAACTATGTACCTTGGTAATTCACTTTTTCTAGAAAACAAGTGGATGTAACTTCTCAAGTTTCTCTCTGACACACATAAACAGACATAAGCATATTCATCTTGGAAGTGAGGTACAAATGTAAATCGGAAAAGTAAGAACAATTATTCCATATCAAAACTAACACAACTCACCATAAAAACTAGTCCTGCAGTTCACTGGCTCTCAGAAAAGTGCATCTTCTCATTCCTAATCTATACATTGCCTACAAATGGAGAGATAAATCAATATTTTGATCCTTCTCTGTGCCATCATTCCAAAGTCCATGATTTTGATCGTTGCTTGTTGATGACTTGGGTTGAGATGTGTTGCCTGTTGATGACTTGGGTTGAGATGTGTTGCTTATTGATAATTTGGGTTGAGATGTGTCTCCCAAGCTGATACTGAAGCTCTTTCCAACACCATGGAACCTGTTATTTCTCCCGTAGAACACTGCATTGTCAAATCTTGGTGCACCATTTGATCCGAATTGTTCAGAAATTTGATGGCCTTGGAGATAAGGGAGTTCAACTGTATTGGTTGTGATCAAAGATGAAGGTAAAATGTTTGGATGGGCTGGAGCAAAAATCATTGGGGCTGGCAGTGGGGAAGGGAAAGAAATACTTGAGGAGGACTTAGAAGTCCTCTTAGCCTTCCTTACAGCCATTCTTTCTCTCTTGTGAGCATTTTGGTGTCCTCCCAGAGCTTGAGAATTGTCAAACTTCCTTGGACAGAATAGGCATGGATAAACTCTGGGTTCATTTTCTCTTCGGCATTCTTCAACATTGGCTACCTTCTTCTCATTTTCCATCTCTATAACTGAAACCAGAAAGCAACTAACAGGGGAATATAATATACTTAAGAAATTATATAACTTTAATATAAAAAACTCAGGTATATTTTAAATTATTAAGGAAAAAGCATTTACCAGAAAGGAATAATCACAACAAATGGTACAACAGTGTAACAGAAGAGAGAATGCCCTGGAAAGACGGGTGTTCAAAAAGCAGGTAACAACTGCTCAAAGAGTTGAGAGAGTTAGGAAGTGTTAAGAATTGTGAATAGTGAAGGGTGAGTGGAATCATAAATATAGTACAAGAGACTGTGGTTAGGTGTATGGGCAGAGATAAGATGAGACAGAATCCATTTTCAAAACCTAACGTCTCTCACACCAATCACTTTCTTCATCATAAACTTCCACAACCCTTTTGCAGTATTGTTTTCCACTTGTCCACAGACGCGATGATTCATGATGATTCATGAGCACTTCGTGTTACTGTGTTTCAATTGTACTCGTCCTCCAGATTTCCTTTTTGTCGGAATTATGACATTACTCATAACAAGAATCTTTATTAGAAAGTTACATACCATAAGTAGTAATTTTAAGATTTCTACAATTTTTCAGAGAATGTTTTTGTTCATTATTAATCCATATTTGGAAGTATTAAATAAATAAAGCATCTCATTCTTAAATAATTATGTTAACAGTTTTGTTTGATTAAGTGACTGACATTAAAATAATAGTGAGAGTGTACACAAATTTCAGTTATTGTTAGAAAAGATACTGTTTGGGTTATATACAGAGGGATGCAGATTTTAAAAGGGTTATGTAAAATTATCTCAAAGATTAGTACAACTTGACCTAAGATATCAATTATTATACTTCAAATACCATGGCAGGAGATTGAGAGGGGATGTTTATCTTTTTGGTATCTAGATTGTTAAATAGTTAAGATCTTGAAAATTAGGGGAATCTGAGGAGGGTAGATGAAAGAGATTAGCAGCAGTAAGATGAGGAGATGGATGAAGTTGATTATAATGGACAAGATGGAAGGATGAATGAATACATTCTCCCGTCTGGAACGGCGTGAAATCTTTCTGAATTCTATTGCTCTGTTCTGTGTTCTGTTCTGTTCTGCTCTGCACTTCTCTATTTTGGCTTTCTGATTCCATTGATATGAACGTAACATATTATGGCGGTGAGCCGGGATGCTATCTCCACCGCCACCTTCATGCAGGTATCTGTGACTCTTCTCGTCGTTTTCGAATAGGCACAAGTAATAGGCACAGTACTGCTTGTGTTATACTTATACAAGTGTTCCATGCTACTCTCTTCATCTTCATACTTAATTCTGTAGATTCACTTTATTAAAAAGTTGTTAAATATACTTTAAATGATCTGAGAATAATATCATGGGGTGGATTGGAAGAGATCAATTTCAGGTCGAAAATAAAAGTATATAATACAAAAGTGTTTATAAATTTTTAATATGTGAAATATTCACATAAAATATCAAACTAAATAATATATCTTCATACTAAATATTTAGTCTTTTTAATAGAGTAACAGTGTCAGTTAATAATAAGCTTAAATAAAGAATAAAACTTTATCAGTTATTAAACTCTATACTTTAGATAATAAAAGTTGATAAGCATTTTTTGTTATGGGTGAAAATTCATGACTGTACATATTTATCTGATTTTTCAT
>Ga0123340_1006268_pt1 | contig 11354 bp, 6 predicted proteins | sample SirMexnodulemix_FD_89961 | JGI IMG/M metagenome (GOLD analysis project Ga0123340, IMG submission 89961) | Root nodule microbial communities of legume samples collected from Mexico - Siratro Mexico nodule mix | ecosystem: Host-associated > Plants > Roots > Nodule | place: Mexico: Nepantla... | reverse complement strand
TATATATATATATATATATATAAAATGAGTTCACTTCTGATACGTTCTTCAAAACAATCAACTACTGCAAACTTTAAATTGAAATTAAAAACTTTACAAACTTTGCTTTTGGAAAAAGTAAAGGTTCAGAAAATGAATGAGCATGATTCAAATTTTTGAAAAACTAAAGGCTGAGGCAGGATAAGGTTTGGTTAGAAGGCCTTGGAAGAGCACAATCATCTAAAGTCAGTAGAGGACCACTCAACATTTATTCAATCCTCAGTTCAAGAAAACCCTTTAACTACATTCTGCATTTTACTGTTATTCTTAAATACCTTGAGAAATTAACAACCTATGATATTTAATACTGTTAATTACAGCACTACTTTATCATTAGTTTAATCAAGACCTGATTATGTTATCTTATTCCAGTTTGATATCCCTAGTGCAGAATCTAACTTTTAGTATTAATTATGCTTTCTATAGTTTGGTGGTGTTGTCTGAACAAATATGCATGTAGAGGAATCTACATTTAACCGGTAGAAACAAATATTGAAAAAGCAAAGACATACTTTTCAGGGTTAACGGAAACTTGCACAAAGAAAGAAATTAAGCTTGTGGAAAAGGAGATATTTCATAAGGAAGAAAAGTGTGGCCTATTATGCAACTCATGTTTCTATATCAGTTGATGATTTTGAAATTTGTCCTTCTCAGCAGCTTAGGTTCCTTTGAGACCCACTTATGAGAATAACTTCAGAAAATTCAATTGGAATAGAAATTGGAAACTTGACATTGAGTAAAAAAATACATATTCAGGAGACTAGAGAGAAGTCCTGGTGTGTTTAATACATTGATGTGTGTGAAAAACCCGGAAATGGATTCCCTTACATTTTTGTTCTCATACCGAAATTAATGTCTAGCTAAAAGCTTTTAAGGAGGGGTACATGTCTTTTGGATTTCCCATGAGATAGTACTCATATTTCACATAGAGAGTAAAACTAAAAGCAGTTTTCATTTCTGCTAGCTGCATGTGTGATGTGGACTTGAAATCAATGAAAGAGACTAAAGGAATGTCTCTGGCTTTTTTGTGTTCACTTTTGGGGACTCAGGGACAGATACAGCAACGAGTAGGACACATGAAATTAAATCAACCACCTATATATCGCTCTCCATTTCAATCTTTTATATCATAACACACTATGTCACTGCCTAGAGACATAAACTGACCACAGTAGTTAGCATCATGGTTTGTATATATGGGATAGTGTTGGTGTATGTTTAGAAACTTATTCAAATCTAAAAAAAGAATCCAACGTTATAACTATTAACTTCTAAAGATCACATCTATGAAGTCAAAAACCTTGTCTAAAACATGAAACCAAACACGCTATTTACGTTGTACCTCAGATTTAGATCTTAACCTAGCGAAAGCTGAGGCATATACATGTCAAGAAGTTAGACAGGAGCATCTTTGTTGCCAGAAATTCTATCTATAACGTAGATAGAATTTCCCACGTAGGAGTGGTTACAGTATTGGTACTGAGGACAATGTCACATTCACATCCATGGACATGGAAATGAACATGAGGAGTACACAAATCATAATCAAAGATACAGTGGTGGTGATGTTCCAACCCATTGGGGGTGCTGAATTCGCATACAGGACAATGTTTGATTCTCACTCCCCAACCTTTGATTTGACTGAAACTGATACCCAATCCACCTTAAAAAGAAAATATATATATATGGTGTTCCAATTTATTGTGTCTCTGTGTGAAGATAACTGTATGATAAGATAAAACTTTTGGTACTGCACAATTTTTGTAGAAGTATTATAGGAAAAGAAAAGAAAAGCCTTTTCATAAATTAAAATTAGTTTTTTATGAATTAAAAGATCAATTTTTGGATAAGTCAGAACAAAAAATGAATTTTCAAACTAAACAGACCTTAAATTTTTAATGACTATAGAAAGTGTATTAGAGTACTATTGTATATAAGCATAATTTTTGCCATTGTTTTATGAAAGAAGTATAATAATATTCATTCAAGACATTGTTTCTTATTTCTTATGTTTCCAGTTAAAATTATAGAGATGATATCAAATTATTTAGACGGAGATGTATAATATTTCTTATATACATGTGCTTGCGTATGCTATAGGCTATTTTTTAACATTAATTTAATGATCTGGGCTTTCCTTTGTTACTTTCTCCACATTCCCTGTGTATTTGGGTCATTTCTTTCTGTACCCCCATAGTTTCTATGTGCATTTTATAGGGATGTTAAAAAATAAAATTGTTCCCTTTCACAGTCATCCTTTGCCATAACCACACTCATGGATAGCTGTCTCTTACCGTCGGCTTCCTCTTGTCATTACTGCCCCTTTGTTGTCATTGTCAATTTTATTTATATGTTGTGTCATAAATGAACTTAGAAAAAAAAATGTTTCGAATGTTCAGAAATTATTTTCTTACATAAATTTTTTTCGATTGTTTAATCTGAAATAAGCTTTTAGATCACACCAAAATTCAAAAAATAATTTTAAAATTGTATAATATAATTTGAAAGTTTTATGTAAAAAGATACTTCTGAATTGTTTATTTTGAAAGTTATAAAAGTTTTCGGATTGAACAATCTGAAAGTAAAAAATATTCTAAGATTGTATAATTTAGAAGATTCTTTTTTCATAAAAAAAAATGATTTTATGATTGTGTAATCTAGAAGTAAAAAGTAATTTTAGAATTACACAATTTAGAAGTTAAAAATGAGATTACACAATTTGAAAGTCAACAAATATTTTTGCATGGTATAATTTAAAGTCAAAAATAACTTTTGGTGTGCAATGTAGAAGCCTTTTTATGCTAAAAAAATCACATTGTACAATCCAAAAATTATTTTTTAAAGCAAAATAATGATTTTATGATTGTGTAATCTAGAAATAAAAAGTAATTTTAGGATTACACAATTTAGAAGTCAAAAATATTTATAGATTACAATTTGAAAGTCAAAAAATGTTTTCGCATTGTACAGTTTAAAAGTCAAAAGTAACTTTTGGTGTGCAATATAGAAGCCTTTTTATTCTAAAAAAATCACTTTGAGATTGTACAATCCAAAAATTATTTTTTAAAGCAAAATAAAATTTTTCATATATATGAGAGCGCAAAAGAAAAATATAGGGGTGCAAAAAGAAATTTTCATGTATTTATTTAGCTGTTTTGCTCCATCTATTTGGGCTAAGTCAACTTTACATGAAAAGGGTTAGATGTTAAATACTACTATTTACACTTTTCTATATTTCTATCTACACTTTCTTTTCTTTTATTTTAATTTTATTATAAAAAATATATTTAAAAATATTAAATATATTTTTCCATCTTCAATTAGAAATTCTATTTTTTAACTCTTCAATTAAAGTTTTATATTTTTATGTTTGATTTAGACTCTTGTGCTAGATTAATAAATTTCTAGTATTTTAGGGAGGAGTCTTGAATTTTCATTTTAGATTTGGTGAAAGAATAAAAACTCTAAGTGAATGAAATTGGATGTCGTGCTTCAACCTTTTTTATTAAGTATTGCATCTTCCATTTCAAATCGAAAGTGGAGGTGGACATTATATATATAAAAGAAAGAGTAGTTTGTGGTTGTCTTAAATGACAATGTTGCTTACATATTAATTGTGATTATATCAATTGGTTATGAATGAGAACTTGATTAATGGATTATGGAAAACAATTGCTCTTGATTAATTCTTAATAAAATTTGATTAACAAATTGAGGTAAAGAACAATTCAATCATTTCCTAATTGATTAATCTCATCATACTCAGTCACACTGCTTTGATCATTTCTACCAATATTATCGATCCCAAGAAAAAACACTGAAGTAAGAACGGCCGACGGAAGGGTGCAGTTTCATTGTGCAGAGCAAAAGGTAAAGAAGACATTCTCGGTACTATTCACAAACGACCCATAGGGGTGAAGGATAATGGGTTAAAAATGTTTTTGACCTAAAGTCATATTGATAAATTGACTTTGAATATAGAGGTGCAAGAAGAGATCATGGAGGTGCAAGAGTTGAAAGGGACAATCAAAGTGGAGTATAATGAATTTATACAAATTTTTAGATAAGAAAAACTTAAAGAAGAGGATATAAAGGAGTGTATATATAAATTTTCGAGAATGTAATAGTAAAAGTCTCATATGTTAGTGCTCCGATCAAGGGCAGCCTAGAAATTAAAGGGCCTTTTAAAACCTTTACAGATAATTACATTCTATACCCCATGTATTGATGTTGTACTCTCATAAAAATTAAATTTCTAAATTTACTCTTCAAAAATATATATCATGAATTATCTATTTAGATATGTATTTTTGAATCTAGAAAGATATATACAATTCAAAATGTATTAATATATTCCAAACTTTATTTTCAGATCCAAAAATATATTCTAGAATATGAATTTTAAAATATATTACATTATAAATTTTATATTTTAAAATATATTTATAGATTGTATATTCTGAAATGAATTTTTGGATTTAGATACATTTCTAGAATAAACGTTTTAGAATAAATTAATATATTCTGAGTTGTACATTTTGAAATACATTTTTAAAAATATATTCTAAAATAATGTATTTTAAAATATATTTTCAAATTCAAAAATACATTCTAAAATGTATATATTTAAAATATACAAAACTTCAAAAATAAGCTTTGGATTGCAGGATTGATATCTAGGCCTAGTTACTATTTGATGTCTTATGAACTTCTCCAGTATGTCTTCAAAGAGTGTAAATGAATTCACTAATTATTAACTTTGCTAGTTAAAACTTGAACCCCAAATCTTGGTTTATGGAGAACGAGTCTATTTTGTTTATTTTGACTTTATCTAATGTCAATTTTCAAATAAATTCTCTCAGAAAGATTCTGTCACCACTTTTAACTAATTTTCATGAATCTAAATTATATTTTTTTTATGATTTTACATTTTAGCAGGAAAGTGTGTTAATAATGAAATATTTGAAAAGAAAAAGATAATCAAGTCATAAACTAATTATGTGTTAAGTTCACGCTTCAAAATTTTTAACTAAATCAAATTTTAACTCAGTTGAAACAGTCTAAATCCTAGGTATCACAACAACTTTTCTTTCTCTTTACATTCTCCCTATATAATATTTTATACCTATTATTCGATTGCAGTCAAATTAGGGAAAAAAAAAAAAAACTAGAACTCCATTCCATTCCTTTCTTTTGAAGAGATAATACAAACACCAATTACTGAAATTCATCAATTCGATGAGGTCTTCCTCAAAGAACTAATCCAGAGGCAACTCATGCAAGACACATGACACGTCTCAGACTTGTTAGATCCATATTCTGCAATCAACACATATCTTTATACAATTCCTCAAACTTGTTAATATAAACTGAAACTCCACTATCAAAGAAAGACATATTCATGAACCCCATTAGGCACTTTTTTCACTCCTGTTTATTTGGCAACAACATTGAACTATCTGACACAGCAACATTACCTAGGTTCTCCACATAAGGCCTAATGAAAGTTCTCCTCCACCAAACCTCAAAGGCCCTTTGAAGATTGGGACAGCTATCACCAGTCTTCAAGAAACTCCCCAACCATGAAAGCAAAATGCTTTGTTGATCCTCCAAAGGCAAGGTGAGAATAGTCCTCCCAATTCCTTCTTCCACAAGTTTCCTATCAAATGACCTGCATCCATGCTGCAGCCAGTTGTAGTCATTCATCAGAGGCTGCAGCCATGTCTGTAACAACAACCTGCGTGTGTCCTTCGATGGAAGCAACTCCCCTCTCCCAATGCCAACGTACAGTCTCCCAGAAAGGCAGCTAACACAGTAGCGCGACACGGTCGGCAGCTTCGCGTGTAACACAGCCAGTTCTTGTTGGTTTGCCCACATCAGTGCAAACTCATCAGCAGCTTGTTTGTCAACCAAGATCTCAAGCAACCACATCAAGTTATCAGCTTCAAGAGCTATGCACTTTGCAAGAGGATCTCGCTCCTCACTGGGTTCTGCAGCCTGCTTGAACAGTGCAACCAGTGAGTCCAAGCAGGTTCTGCATGATCTGTAAATGGTGTCATTGCATATGTCGGTTCTGCGTGCATAGCTTGGAAGGCTGTTGTTCTCCCTGAGGAGCTTTAGAACAATGGATTTCATCTCTCTGCGGCCTCTTTCCTCGTTGCTTTTCAGCACAAGATCGATGATGTGGGAAAGAGTGTCTTTTGGGACATTAGAAGTCTCAGATGAAACTCGTTTCAGCACAGGGTTGATTCCAATTCCTTCTGCTTGGAGTTGTAGCACGGTTGACACCACCTTTTCTTCCTCTTCTTCTCCTACCCAAGGGACTGCTTCCAAGAACTCCAAACATGATTGGATGCATGAGCTGAAGCCAAGGAATTCTGCTACCTGAGGATATCACATTCATATTTAGGTTTTGCAGAATAACTTTTTATGTTTCTGTCTTCAAAACCAACTACAAAGAGATTCGGGGAAAGATTTAAGCATATGCTGATCATAAAAAAATCCACTCAACTTCAAGTTTTAAGTATTGATTAAGGTATCCTACATCTGAGCAAAATCTGATTGCATTAATCAGAGTTTTATGGAAATTGAAACAAAATCAAATTGAAAAATGAAGAAACTATAGACTAAGGCTGAATTTAACTTAAGACACTGAAATTTACCACTTCTTACAGAATCTGAATGAAGGTAAAAAGCCTGAATGCATGTAGTTCTAATGTGTTCTGCCACATGTAAGATTTTTTTTAAAATCCCACAAACTTTTCTCCCCTCAAAAAAGCAGTGAAAATTTGGTATTCGCCATCTTCTTTATTTCCTTTCTTTTCATTTACACTAAAAACAATTTGTTAGGAAAGCACATACCACAAATGGGTTCGAAATCAAAGTTGATTCTATAAAGAGGAAAGGGAAGAAGATATAAAAAGAAAGATCCTTTGAAGTTTGATTTTATTCAAGTCATTGGTGTTAACCATCTTAGGGAACCGGAATGCACACAATGAAATCTTGCAAAAGGATAAAAGGGTAAAATAACGAGACGAATTTGAAATGATGGGGCATCGCGTACTGTGGTTTTAGGCTTTTAGCCACAACCTTTCGTAATCAAACCTTAGAGACAGGACCAAAATATTTTGACCAACATTAATAATCTGATGATTTCGTGGCAATAAAAAGTAATTGACTCAGACATCTACTGATTGTTTTGAAAAAAAAATAAACCACCCCCATGTGACGCCATGATATATCATGATCATTACAAAGTCCTCATTCATTGAACACTCCACTCTGCAATGCAACTGTTGACCTTCTATGTCAAATTATATTTATATACAAGTATCTAGTTAGGTATATACTTTTCATGAGCACATAAGTATATACTAGTTAACCATAATTTTAAAAGAAATACCCAAAAATGTGCTAGACGAGCATTTTGGGGGTACATAGACATGAGGATTACTTGTCAACAATACTACAAATGATATTCATAGCAGAAGTTTACTTCTACTGCAACTCTTGATTTAACATCAGTAATGAAGTAATCTAATATCTAATATATATATGAGCACATGAGTATCTGATATCTATCATAAAAGGCACAATTCATGTGTAATGGAAGAAGCACTTCCTCTTTTAAGACCAGAGTTTAAAAGAAGTAATGAAGTTACAATAATCGAGGCGTATAAGAAAAATAAACCTGCAAATAACCTTATAAGAAATTATTCTTGAAACAGCTGCATTGCACCAGTTTCCGTTTCACTAGGACACCGTCCACAATTAATAATCAATAGTCGTTTACATCATTAAAAATAGTACATAATAGATTGATTTATTTTGAAATCCCATTAATTTAGAGAGGAGTATAATTGATGAGAGAAGTAACTCGAGGAGTATAATCAATGAGGAGAGAATTAATACTCTTCATCACAGATATGAATATCAAAAACGGAAGCCATCATTGCATTTCAAAAGCACAAATGAACATCCGCTGATACAGATAATATCAACATTACAATAGCAACACAACATATTTCATACCCATAAACACAATTATACAACAGAATTGGGTAAGCATAACACAAGTCAATGTTGATAAAATAACCATCATCAAAGCAAGACAATAACAGGAAATCACCTTAAGTATTCGGAGAATGCGAGAAACACTCTGCTTCATAAGCCGCTGCTTCATCTCCTTACAGTACATAAGACCAACAGTTTCAACATATATCTCAACATCCTCGCAGTCACCGATTTGGAGACAAGACATACCCGATTGTTCAGATAGTTTTTCAGAGAAGAAGCTACTCTTCTCAGTCAGAACATTCCTGTGCACACTTAACTTGACACAAAATCCCTGCTTCCCGAGCAAAATCACTTTCATATCACAAGTTCCAGGTTCACCAAACTCAATAGCAACCTTCTTTGGCAAAGATTCAATCTTTGGCCTGGGTCCCCTTTCTGCAGCAGCCACAGATGAAGTAGGTGGAGGAGGTCTTTCTGGAGCAGCTGCACATTGTTGATCATCACAAAGAACCAATCTTGAAGGGGCATCTGCAGCTGCAGCAGTTCTTCTCTCATACACCGGCACAGACACAGGCTTTTTTTGAACACTGGTTTTTGGTGGTGGTGAAGAGGGTTTGGGCTTATTGAGAGGATTCTGAGCCTTGAGGCTTTTCTGAAACACCACAGGAGAAGGGCAGCACCAAAACCCTTCTGGGGTCACAGCTATTGGAACATTTTTAATCTTGGTTTGGCCTTGCTGCATCCTGGTAAGCCTAATTTCTGCCATGTCTACCAATGACTCCCAACACACACACAAAGCTAATGAGGAAGAATAAGGTATGAGAGCATCACAAGTAGTGAAAACTGAGAATGATGCAGAGGAAGAAAAAACCAAACACGCCCCTCGTTTTCGTGAGGAGCAACAACCAAATTTGGTGTATTGTACTTCAAAGTCAAGTCAAGAGAAAGAAAATCTCTCGGCAAGTTTTGTTCCACCCTTTCCGCAAGTTCAGCTCTTCCCTTGAAAACAGTGCTCCTCCCGCATAACTAAGGAAACCAACCAACTAACCATCTGCAAAATCTTATCTTGATCTGCTTCTCCCCTTATTGCAGTTTCTTATTTCACAAAAGATTTGAATCCCAAACGAATTTAGTTTTGAGAGAGAGAGAGTGGTTAAAGTATATTTTATTTTAAAAGTATAACTGAAGAGTTAGCTAAAGAGAAAAACTAAATAGAGAAAGAGGGGGAAAAGGCCAAAAACAGAAAAACGGATTCTTTCTCTTGTCACCAGCAGCCGCAGCACCGCCAAAAGGTAACTTACCAAGTAATGGTGTCACATGAAAAACTACTGAAAACCCATGTCATTATATTGCTAACTCAACTCAACCCACAGAGAGAGAAAAGTGACATAACAGAAGCCACAGTGCAAAGCATGAAGGGAACCAGAAAACATGTAGTTCTAGCCAGAGAAGATAATTAGTGCAGTGCAGTGCAGTGTAGCACACAGTTGCAACCAGCAATGCCTTCTTCAATTTGTAAAGCAGAAGGAGAAAAAAAAACACCACAAGACACGAAGAAGAAAAGGAAAAGCAAAAAGGGAATGAAGGAGTGGATGATGATGATGGCTCATGGAGTGTGTTTAAGTTCTATGCTTTGGATGATTGACTTTGTACCTCTGTGGGTCTCAGAAATTTGCATTACTTGTTTTGTTGGACCCCAGAATGTTACACCATTTATTTGTTGTGTGCAAAAGTGACTGTTTTTGGGAAGAAGAGAAAAAGAAAAAGTAATTGGCTTTTCATTTGCCTCTCTTGTTTTTCCTACTGTTGTGTAATACACACAGCTCACTCATCATCACGGACAGCAGGCATGCCTTCCTTTATTATTATTTTTTTCCCATAATTTTCTGAGATTCTTTGTGTCCCAATTGCTTAAAGGGTCCGTCGTTGGATTTTCTAGGCAGGGAGCTAACGTAATCTAGAGTGAAGATGAAGTTTTGTGGCATGGTGTTGCAATTACTTGGACACCCTTATGGTGAAGATTCTCGGATACTGTTCTTTTTCGCACTATTTTAGGTTCAAGAGTGTGAGGTTCAATCTTCTTATGCACTGATAACACTAACATGCCAGCAACTCAACAAAGTAGTATTCGATTTAGAATATGTGGAGTGTTGATAATAAAAGATGTGGGGTTATAATTTTTTTCATTTTTAATAAATTTAATCTAATTGATAATAAAAAGTTTGTCTTATAGAATATATTCTTAAAAAGTATCTTATTGTCATTGGTATTTTTTTAGTATATGTTTAATGTATATATTCAGTTTAATCTTAAAATTATCGTTTATCATCATATTAGTTTCTGAATTAGGGATACATAATTAATTTTAAAAATGTAAATAAAACTTTCAAAGAAAAATAAGTTTTTTTTTTTATTATTTTCAGAAACTAAAGTATCATTTACTCAACCTTTCTAAGGCAAAAACTCAATTTAGCTTATTAACTCTCTTTGAATAGTTTTCTTTGTCATCATATATTTTAGGTAAAATATTTAATATCTATTTGGTTGTAATTTTTTTTCTTAGTCACGCTTTTTTCGTAGAAACAATTCAAACTCACCCATGACTAATCTCTTCTACAAGATTCTTTATTATCACATGAAAAATAATTTTCACTCTAATATAGAATTCATTCATAACAAGTTTTAGTAACTTTTGTTCTCCTTTCACTTACCCATGTATCCCCATTCGGACTTAAAAACATTTTTAATAATTAAATAACCTCGATTATAATTATGTGCACAAAAAACTTACATAAAAACTCATCTATTCTGATAGAGTAATATTCTGAAAACTTTTAACAACCAGTGAGACAAACTTTAAAATTGTGGTAACATAAACTGCATTTGTTGTCCTTGTTCTTTTGTCTTTGGTTTTTTAGAGTTTATAATGATGAAAGTGGCAGTTAAATATTATGATACATTGGGGGACCGAAAACGATGGATGGTGTATACTCCAAACCAAAAGAAGAAAATGCTCTGTTCCTTCTTCCATCTTCAAAGAATTCGATGGCCATTCTTGTTCTTTTGTTGACCCTGTTTCGGTTCTACTCAAGTCCACTTGAGATATATAATAAAGGTGTGTTATGAGATTCTTAAAAAATGTTTTAATCTTATTTTAAGTTTTGTAATATTTTAAGTTTTCTTAAAAAATAAAACTTATATAACGCACGTGTTTATATTTAATTTATAATAATTTAAAATTATCTTAGTTATTATAATTAAATATTATATAAAGTGATGATATAAAAATGATATTATAG
>Ga0123340_1006263_pt1 | contig 11357 bp, 9 predicted proteins | sample SirMexnodulemix_FD_89961 | JGI IMG/M metagenome (GOLD analysis project Ga0123340, IMG submission 89961) | Root nodule microbial communities of legume samples collected from Mexico - Siratro Mexico nodule mix | ecosystem: Host-associated > Plants > Roots > Nodule | place: Mexico: Nepantla... | reverse complement strand
TATATATATATATATATATATTGAAATACAAAATTTATTTTTTAATTATGAAATCTAGAATATATTTTTTTATTTTTTATTTCTGATAATACAGTACAAAATACAAGTTTGTATTTAAAAATTTACCATTCATAATACAAAATTATGGATGTTCTAACAAATGTTAAAACTACTACGTCTCTCTAAATTGTAAATAATACAAAACAAGTTTGTTTTTGAAAAAACAATATTGTTAAAAACAAATAATTAATGATCATATCATCATCTTCATTTTTTAATATCATTTCATCACTATAATTTGACATTAACATTTATTACTTTTCTATATCTGCAAATAGCCTATGTTACTTGTGATTAGTGTCCATCTTATGTTCATAAAAAAATTTGACTTTTCATAACCAGACATTATTACCCAGGTTTGTGTTGTGGCTCCCCAAGAGGATGCTAAATAAAAAATAACTTTAATATTAATTTAATTTAATTTATGTTGGTTTTGTTGACAGTAACGTAAAAATAATTGTACAATGTTGCGGGTAATGTGGATGATGAAGATGAAAAAAAGTATGAGTAGAAGAGATGAAGATAGACAAAAGAAATAAATATAAAAAAATTTACATAGAAAGCAAGATACGAAAAGTGTAAATAAGAATATTTATTATTTTTAAATATGAACATTTGGATTAAAAGTAATTAACTGTTCTTATTTATTGTCATAAGAGTGAATAAATTCGTAACATATAAATTAATTCTTAGTTTAACTAACATTAACTTAAAATAAATATTAAAATTATTTGAATATTATATTAATGACTATAAATATAATAATATCTACTTAACTAATACTAACACATTTTTTTACAAAAGAAAAATTAAAATACATTTAATATTATTAGAGTATTGTAATACATTCTTTAATAATATATTTTATATTATTAAAGACGATTTAATAGACTCTAGATCGTGTTAACTGATCGTAAAAATATAAATAAATATAAATTTTATTTTATTTTTTTATGTTTAGAAGAAGGAATGATGAACTTATTTATTTTTCTTTCTTTCACGGAGTTCTATATAAGAATATTTTCATTCATTTTGGTATATTTGAACAAAATTTTTTAAAATCTTGAATGTGTTATATTTTAAGAAATTATTTTTTTTGTTTAATTTAAAGTTGTGTTTCAAATATTATCTTTTGGTGGTACACTAGGATTCATCAAAGAAAGATAGAGAGTTTTTCTCTTAGATTTCTTATTTTGTGAGTTAGGTCACCGATAATAATTTATGATCTTGCTTATCTTATGGATTTGAGTGATCTAAGATTTTTTTCAATTCTTAACATTAATTTTTATGAAATTACTATCAAATTTCTATCTTATTTATCCTATGAATTTAGATAATATAAGATATTGTTCTAATTTCTAGCATTATTTTGTTCTAACGACTTTCTCATCCCACGTCATTAATCCTTTATTTAAGCCCACACCTTTTCAATTTACTTCTCATGTACGCGTAATATTCACATTCCACCTCTGCAAACACCTCAAACATATATCCACATATTGTAGGTCCATATCTTTTTTCATCAGTTCATCCATTATCTTTTTTCATCAGGTTGAATCAAGTAATTGATCAATTTGTACTTCAATCCCTCAGTGAATTTGAACAAATTTCGAATTTCATTCGTTATCTTTGTCCTTGGTCTACCAAGTGCTTGTAGTGCTTTAAGGTAGCTGTTCCTTGCTTGATCCTCCTCAGTAATGGAATTTCATAACCCGTGAATGGAGACTCATTTTGAATCAGCATCTCTCTGAAAATCAAGTTTGGTTCTTCAAGAAAACTCCAAGATCCTTAATTATATGATAATAATCCAGCATCCTGAACAGATTTTTTCTTCAAGAATTTCTCCATGTTCCAAAAATCATAGCCAAGGCTCCCCTCAAACTTCTTCTGCTGCACAGTAGTACTGCAACACAAGTATATTCAAGGGTCTTTCAAGACATTATTTCTTCTAACCAACAAGTAGAATAAAATGCTTGAAACTTCTCACTAAAAATACACTCCACAAAGAAATCAGTATGTGAAGGAAGAGTTATAAAGGGAAGAATAACGTTATCTAAAAGAAATGGAAAGATATTTCTTGAACCTTACCCTGAAGAAAACTCAACAACTTGAGAAGTGTAGAACAACTGGAAATTTCTTCAAATGTGTATTCAAACGTATATTTTGTCCCATTTTTTCACAACACAATTTTATAAGCCAACACCAGTAGTAAGTTGTAATGACATTTCATTCTCTCCTTCAGAACATTTCATCGTATGGTTCTCATAAATTTACAAAAGCAGTGCGAAATAGTACCAAAACTTCATACATGAATCAAATGGTTTTTCACACAGGTTAATCAATAAACAAAATGACTTACAAAAAAAAAAAATAAACAACAACCAACCATGTGGTTTCGTTTCGCGTGGCAGTTTTTGTGGAATAAAAGTATAAACAAGTTTTTTGAATTTACAATCATTCATTCTACCTAATGAACTGAAATATTGATGATAAATAAAAAAAAAAAAGTATTTTTTTAGAACTTACATGTGTAATTCCAATATAATGTTTATGTTGGTTTTTAAAATCAAGCGACTTGAAGATATTACAGAAGAAAATGAGTTCTTCTAGAGTTTATACAGAAGTTGACAGAAATAACTATAAAAAGATTGTTTAAGTAATAAAAATGCTTCGAAACTAAATTTTACTACTAATGAAGCGAGACATTAGAAGTACTATAAAACTGTGTATGAAGTAGTTGAGTGAGAACGAGGAAAGCGAGCTGAATCCGAGTGATGATAGAGAGAGGTGGATTGAGGCTTAGAACAATGACACGTGGCAGGTAAGGTTGGGTGTGAGTTACCATCGTACTGTATAGTCACAATCAAATGCTACTTCAACAAGATCCTTGACTTAGAAAAATCATACTTTTACAGAAGAAGAAGCAGATATCACGGCAAGAGAAGAATGGCGTCGATCACAAGCCCTGCGTTGAACAGCTCCTTCCTTAGGAGACAGGCAATGAACATCTCAAGTCTGAAGGCATTCCCCAGCGCCAATGCAGTGTTTGGTGTGAAAGGAGGAGGTGGAGGGCGTGTGACTGCCATGGCTACCTACAAGGTGAAGCTTATCACCCCAATGGGTGAAAAAGAGTTTAGGTGCCCAGATGATGCCTACATTCTTGATTTTGTAGAAGAGCAAGGCTTTGACCTTCCCTATTCATGCAGGGCTGGTTCCTGCTCTTCGTGTGTTGGCAAAGTTGTGAGTGGCAAAGTGGATCAGTCAGAGGGTAGCTTCCTTGATGACGATCAAATTGATCAAGGATTTGTTCTCACTTGTATTGCTTTCCCCGCCTCTGACGTTGTTATCGAGACCCACAAGGAGGAAGAGCTCACTGATTAGATCTTCCTTTTCCACCGTTTTCTTAGAATCTGCTTCTTTTCACTCAAATGGGATGGAGGAGGAAGGATTGTTGATGCATAATATGCATAATAAAGGTATTATATTTTCAGTTTGTGTTATTAATTAATTACTACTGTATTGTATTATAGAGAATAAACCCCTCCGTGTACACCTAAATCTCATCAAACTTTCAGCTTTTCATGATGAGCAACTTTATTATGTATTCATTACTTGTGGAAGCAAGTGAATTTGTAGTGACTGTGTAATCTTTTTCTTGTTGGTTGAGTTGAGACCTCTGATGTTTGTCGTATGATATAAAACATTAGAAGTGATTTCTTTGTCTGAAGAAACGAAATTGTTTGATTGTGAACAAATAGGATGAAACTAGTTGTTAGAAATTATTTGCTACTTGAAGATGCTGGCTTGATCTGATTGTAACCATGAGGACAAGTTGTAGGTTGAAAAAAAGACTTTTATGGTTTGAAGCCATTTCTCTGATGTGGTTAGAGAAATTGAGTATAAGGTAATAAGATAGAAGAAGAAAGCTACGATGATCAAACTTCATTCATCAAACACAAAGAAAGAGTGACTATAAACTGTTAAGGCCATATCTTTGATGATATTATTTTTGTTGATGAAGATTGAAATCAGTGTGGCGATTCTTGAGACAGAATCTGGCAAAGAAGTTTCGTTTAAAATAAGATTCCTTAGGAGATGGAAATGAGTTTTTAGATCTGCAATAAAAATATGCTACAAATTTTTCGGTGATTTTACACGAGGACTAATATATGATCAATACAAAGAAACAGTTTTTATGGGCTGATTACTAGATTACATATGGTACAAAAAATTAAGAGTTAAATACAAATGGGTGAACTCTGAAACAAGAAATCTTATAAAAAGACGTATTAAACTTGATTTCATTGACTTAGGGTTGCATCAATGATGATAAATGTTCAGTTTATTAATTATATCAGAGTTTTGCAAACAAAAGAAGGTAGGATGGGTGAGAATGGGCATGTGAAGTGAGGAAGATGAAGAATGTTAGGTCTATGGTGAAGGGAAGATGAATAGGGTTGGGAGCATTGAACCTTCCCACATGTTATTGCACTTTATTGGATGAATCTTTGCATTCAATCCTTTAATTGAGTTACCAGACAATTGCTTTTTGAAAATGTTTCCTCACTTTGTTTTTTCCTCATTTGGATCTTGTGCAGGCCTCAAACTTCAATATCAAAAAGACTACTGAAACTCAAAATTACAAATAAGGCCATTGCATTATGCACCCATAGTTTGAAGGTTCACCCCATGGGATGGTGAAAAGATAAAAGTGTCACTCCTTTGGATTTATAGAATGTAATAGAGATATATTTTAAATTATATAATCTAAAATATATATTTTATTCTATATTTAAAATATATATTTTGAAACATAAAATTTATATTTCGGTAATCTAAAATATATTCTTTCATTTTCTATTTTGGATTAAATAATCTAAAATGTAAATTTGTATTCAAGAATATACGAATATAAAATTCGTAATGTTCAACAAAAACAAATGTTAAAACCACTACCTCTAAATTGTTACATAACACAACAAGTTGAAAACCTGTTTTCGAAAAAACAATATTGTAAAAAAATAATTAATGACCATATCATCATCTTCATCTTTTTAATATCTTTTTATTATCATTAAAAAGAATTATAAATATTCTATATCGTGTTAGCTGACTGTAACAATTGGTCTAAATAAATTTTGAAAGCTATTTCTGCGATTTATTGTAATGACATCTGATTTGAATTTAAAAATTAAGATTTTTTTTTTTTTTCTGTTTCAGTAATTGTCAAAACAAATTTACTCCCAAAATTTTAGTTTGATCCTAAGCTCAAATTGTTTGTGTTTAACAAGTATTATAAAAAATATCAATATAAAAAAATAAATATATGGTATATATACATTAAGAGATATTTACGATTAAGTCCTCTTTGTTAATACCTACTAACAGGAAGAAACTGAAATTATTAAAATACATTAAAAGTCCGCAGGTATCATTCTTATATGGTAACACTAAAATATGTTGTAAATAAGATGCAGCAAAGGAAACACCGTTGATTTATAAGGGATAATTTTGTACAGAAGAAATAAATTAAATTTATAATAAATCTGTGAAAGAAGTTAGCTCAATTAAAGCAGTGGAGGACCATAGAGCACAAAGCGTAGGTAAAAAAAAATAAAAAAAAATAGTGAGATATAATGAGGCATAGAAAGATGCCACGTGGCAGATAGGGTTGCGTGTGGCCTCACCTCATGCACGTTATAAGCACACTCTTTCTGCAACTTGAAGGTCCCAATTGTTATCTATATATCAGCAAGAAGAAGAAGAAGAAGAAGAAGTAGTAGTAGTGAAGAATGGCGTCGATGACACCCGCTCTGTGTGGCCCTGCGTTGAACACCTCCTTTCTCCGGAGGCAGCCAAGCCTGAGGGCATTCTCCAACTCTAACGCAGTGTTTGGTGTGAAGGGAGGACGTGGGGGTCGTGTGGTTGCCATGGCCAGTTACAAGGTGAAGCTTGTGACCCCAACGGGAGAGCAAGTGTTCGAGTGCCCAGATGATACATACATTCTTGATGCTGCAGAGGAAGAAGGCATTGACCTTCCCTACTCATGCAGGGCTGGTTCTTGCTCTTCCTGCGCTGGCAAAGTCAAGTCTGGCCAAATTGACCAGTCAGATGGTAACTTCCTTGATGACGACCAAATTGCTGAAGGCTTTGTTCTCACCTGCGTTGCTTACCCCACCTCCGATGTTGTCATTGAGACCCACAAGGAAGAAGACATCCTCTGATGTTGCTTCAATCCTATCATCACCACTGTTTCATTACTTTCTATGCTGCCTTTTTTTATGTCTTGTGCCATTTCTGAGGGTATATACGTGTATTATGCTTGTTTATGAACAACTATTCTTGCACACAATGTTCTTTCCCTTTTACCTCATTCAAGTTCTGATTTTTCTTTTCTTTCGTCTCTTTCTTCCCTTCGTGGCTTACCTGCTATGAAGGCAGGATACTAACACGACACGAATAGGATAGGAACACTTAAATACATCTAATCTTATACGAATCTATATATTAGATTATGAATTATATAAATTCATAATCAATAAAAAAAAAAATAACCTAATTCATTTATCTAAACTCCAAAAAATAAATAAAAAGAAACATATATAATCTAAATATTCTTAATTATATATAAGATTTATATTTTATTTATATAAAAAGTTTGAGTTTTTAGAATTGTCATATACTTAAAAATTTGTCTTTTGAATAAGACACTTCAACCGTAGGTGTCCTACAAATATCGTAAGGGTGTCAGTATCAGATACGTGTCGATCACCTAAAATGAAGTGTCCGAACTTACGAGTTCACAAGACTAACTTGTAACTTGCCTACCTTCTTAAATCTACCATAATATAATAAATGTTTTAATTGTTCCTTTTTTAAGTATTTAAATACTTGCTCTAATACAATATTAATAAAAAGAAATTTGTTGTATATAATAAGGAAGGAATAATTTGAGACTATTTAATAATGTAAAATACTATTTGTCGTAAATGTCTATGCTCGTTTAAGAAAGATTTGTACATCTATGCTCTATGAAGTTCCAACTACTTCTCAAGCAATATAAAACACTATTTAATCATGTTTTCTGAAACAAATCGAGAAGAGTGATAGCTTTGGCCTCCTCTCCGTTACCAACACGATCTTCAACGATGTGGGACTGTTGTGGAGGATTAGTATATACAGATTCAGAGAAATACTCAGCCACCTTGATTGAATCTTTTGGTTTGTTGGGGGTCTCGAAGTTCAGCTGGTCCACTGAAGTCACTGTTATCTGATTCAAAGACCCTAAAGATGAGCTTCGAGTTAGGGTACCGGATGCTACTGTTATTTCGTCCCTCTCATCAATTGTTGATTCCAGGGAGCATACTGATCTTGCTGTGTGTGAATGCAACGAATCATGCTTAGACTTGTGTTTCACTCTTTTACACCAACTATGCAGAGACTCTCTAACACTCTCCGCCACTAAGGCCTTCTTACATTTAGATCCCATCTGGGGTCAATAAAATAAATTTACTTTTATCACATTTCCGTTAGAACACTTTATTGAGAATAAAATATGTGATATATTTTGTTAAGAACTTAACAGTGAGATTAAGCCAACCTGAGAAACTATTATGTTCAGGGGCACTGTCATATAGCTACACCAGAACTGAACAACAGCACTGCAAGTTTAAAAATAACAAAATGTGAGTGTCCCTGCAGATTGAAGTAGTGTAGAATGCAGAAAGTTTTGGTCAAGAAAGTAGAACAAAGAAAATCTTGAAAGAGAGATGAAACCAACCCAGATGACAAGCGAATGATGATCATGTAATGATTTCTCATGAAGCACGATTGTTCTTGGAATCCCCACTAGACAAACAGAAAATCAAGATAATTCTTCGAACAAAAGCATGTCATAAGTCGCGTATACAATCTTGAAAAACTGAAGTCTTACCAATGTCCAAATAAACGTTGCCATTTCAAATGCATTCTGCGTGCACAGTAGAGAAAATAAGAACAAAAAACACAACCATGAAGCCTACAAATAAAGTGTTATCAATTCTTACCTGAAATATGACAAATTGTATCAGCCATAACAGTATGTCTGGTTTTTTAAACCAAAATAGATCATCGCGTGGCTTTACTTGTGCCCTAGGAATAGGACCTTTCTGCTCCATAATTTCGAGTGCTAAAGTGGATACAACATGTTGAAGCTTTGCCCCTATCAACATGACAAGCTTTTACGTGTAGAGAAATCAGACCTTGATGAAAATAACTTTCAATGGACTTTTTCAGTTTGATTTGTTAAAATAACAAATTAGAATATACATACAATTGCAGGGATAAATGATAGCCAGAAGTATATATTCAGACCTGCAAAATTTAGAAACTTAAATATTTGAAGAAATTAATTTTAAAGAAGCTAACAATATGCACGACTATAATTCTGAAGAGAAGCTACCGTGGATGTTCACGAAGATGCACACTATGGCATAAATCCAAAGCAGCCAGCTGCAAAATTGAAAAAAAAAAAAGCGTTATTCAGCTATAAGTTTTCTCATTGTTTTTCTTAGTAGAAGTCAAATGTTGATGAGAAAAACATTTGTATTGTTACAATAACTCTTGAGTTGGAAACTTCATTCTCCATCACTCAATTCCCTATGCTAATCATGATTCACGAGCACGCTATGTTAGTTAATTAAGCAACTTACTGTTAATAACTTGCATCGGTTTGCAGAAACACAAGTTAAAAGGAGCAATCCATTTCAAAATGGTTCTTACCTTATTCCTAGAAGGGCATGAAATTCATCTTCCATGCTTCGAACCATATATTGATGGAAATTATAAGATAACGGCAAATTGTGTTCCTGTAAATTTACATAGCAGGGAGTGATTAGATCATCAGCGGTATGGAATAGAGCTCCAACAAGTCTCCAGCATGCATTATTTTACCCAACATCCTTCAACAAATAAAAAACTTACAGTGATGAAACCTAAACGTAGTGCAAGGTAATCTGATTTTCGTATAGAGCTCCTAAACTGACGCAGAAAACAGAGCTGCAAGGTCAGATCACAAGTATTAATCCCTTATGATACATTCAGAATGTGTGCAAGGATGATACCAAGAACATTTAGAAGCTAGGAGTTGCTAGAGAAATTATGCATCAAAACGCCATCCCAGTAAAAGCAAGAACACAAATAATTAAGGATGTGCTATTTATGTTGAAATATTACCATCCAGTTTAGGATTGGACTCCTGCTCCATGGATGAGAAGTGCGATGGAAAATAAATGTTGTCTGTCGCTTCATCAACTTGATTTTCTTTGCTGTTCAACAAAAAATAATAAAAGTAAAGGCCAATCGGTATTAAGTAAAGTTGTTCAAGAGATATATAAGCCAAATTTGAAGAAGCGACGTAGGATTTTCCATCATTATTACATGAGAAACAGGCAAAGAAAACAAGTTCAGAGGGTTTTCCCTCAGTCATTTGTTTGTACATTGACAAAGTTCCTATATTGGTTACCTTGCTGGTTTCCATCGCTTGGCATCCTCGCCTGTTTTTCCCATCTGCGCCAGCTATAGATCTACAAACACTTGCAACAAAGAGAAAATAAATTGCTGCGTTGTGTGTGTCAACAAACTGAAAATTATGAGGACTTACCTTGCTCATTGCCAAACCAACTGCCAGACAACTATACAAAACATGAGTGATTCCAAGAACAAATAAGAACCGGTGCAGCTGCTCCAGACCCTCATATGAAACAAACGGTTCATGACCCTGCATTCATGTATTAGTATTCTTGGAAAAAACTGCAATCAAGAAAGCAAAGCTTAAATGTACTTGTAATTAATGTGTGTTACCTCTCCACATTGGTTGAATGCTCCAGTATTTAATCCCTTTGGAATACTAGTTTCACCAGGGATAGATGATGAGCTTTCAAGCATGATATTCTCATTTATGTCGAGGTCTTGCTCAGAACAAATATAAAATCGACTGCTAAAAAGTGACGAATTCACACAAATTTCAGAGATCCATCTTGCACTTTGTGCCAGCAGCAAAGAGATAAGCCCAAGCAACATCAGCTCTATCACAAAAAGGACCAATCCAAGTAAAACACAAAAGAAAGAAAATAACAGGAACAATATTAGTAACTCAAGAACACAAGGAATAGTGGAAATATGAAATCATACTCAGTGTCATTATTACCTTCCTTAAGTTTCTCCAGTGAAGCAAAAAGTGCCTTCCTTCTTGTTTTCCTCAACCACTGCACAACCAAGAAATATAAGCTTCGTATCTTCTTCACGAGATTTGAAAATTACTTGTGTTTATCAGCCATTTGTCTACTACTACTACACATAAACCTTTAGAGTTTACCTCTCCAAAGCGGTAGATTGAACGTTCAACCAATAAGCAGACAAAGACCATGACAGCAACAACAGAGGCAACTGAATATGTTGGTGTCTCTGCAAGAGAGCGACCTGGCTGCAGCACCTCTGCCATTGTTCACTTCAACGCAGCAAGTTGAAGTCTTTTTCATGGAAAAGCAGAGTGGCTTGATTCCACATAAATGTGAGCCAGATGGGATCCAGAGAATGGGGAAGTGCAGTGCAAAACGGAAGTATATCTTAGTTTAATAATTGTTTGGTGAAGAAGGTGCATGTGGGCATTGGAAACCTCATTCACCTTCCACAAAAAAACTCATTATTTATTGTTACGTTCCAATTATTATTTTCTCACCCCACACAACCTTCATCACTTTTCTCTCTCTCCAAATCCAAAACCATGCACATGGAGGGTTTCCCACTCTCCCAGGTAAGGCTGCTAATAATTTGTGAGTTGCAAGGGTCCCAATAGAAACCTGGTATATTCCATGGATGTGGATGGTGTTACCATGAATATGAATTCCCAACAAATCAAACAAAAGTGAGTTCTGCCAACAAAAAACAACAACAAAAGGAAACAGAGAAAGATAGTTTAATGATTAAGGCTGTGTTTTCATTAAAGTAGGCCAAATAATCAAAAGGTTTGATTCTCAAAAGGATAGAAAAAAGAAAAACTTGTTAGAAAAAATAATGGCTGTTAAGCCTGATTTTCAAAGGAGTATCATTCGTTGAAAATATGGGTATATCATTGTTGTTTTTTAGGATAATTTTATGTTTGAGAACAAATGATAATCTATCATGAACATGAATATTAGTTTATTATTTTTTTATATATTTTAAAACAAGTCTAGGATATTAATGTTTTTGAGTCATATTTTAATTGTTTTAAAAAATTATTAACAATTAAAAGTAAGTTTTTATCACAATATAAATAT
>Ga0123340_1006260_pt1 | contig 11363 bp, 8 predicted proteins | sample SirMexnodulemix_FD_89961 | JGI IMG/M metagenome (GOLD analysis project Ga0123340, IMG submission 89961) | Root nodule microbial communities of legume samples collected from Mexico - Siratro Mexico nodule mix | ecosystem: Host-associated > Plants > Roots > Nodule | place: Mexico: Nepantla... | reverse complement strand
TATATATATATATATATACTCATAAAAGCAGACCAATTATAAAGAAAACTAGAATGACTGAAAAGAAGAAAAACCTGTGTAGAAAATTTTGTCCCACTTTTGCTCCAATAATGCAGTTGTTTCATCAACTGCCCCCAGGACAACTCTTACAAACGAGTGATCCATATACTTCTCTATCAATGTTGCTAGTAGTGATGATGTGGCTGGAGCAATTTCTGATGGCTTTATAACCACAGCATTACCAGCTGCTATAGCTCCAACCACTGGATCAAGGGCCAACACTGGAATTATAGACAGAGATAGGTAAAAAATTAACTTATTGTAGATTTTAAAAGAAGACGGGGATGAAAATGTCAGCTAATTAAAAAGTATATAAAACTCCAGGTCAAGAAAATATTAACATACAAAGTGGATAGTTCCATGGAGAGATGACTAACACAACACCCAGCGGTTCAGGTACTATTTCAGCTGTGGAAGGAAAAGTTTTGATTGATGTTTTGACCTGAAATAAATGGATGAACATTCATCTGATGAACAAATTATATAATTATCATTATTGATCAAGGAAATTAATTGTGATGAAATGTACCTTTTCTGGCGTCATCCAATGTTTCAATTCCTTCAGTGTTACTTCACATGAGCTTTTAAGCATACCAATCTGCAAGACAGACTACATCTTAAAGAGTAGAAGGAAAATGTGACATTTAAAGCAATTTTATACCTGTATTCATCCCTATGTAATGTAAGTATTCTAACCATAGAATTTAGAAGTTTTTTGCATCCATCTATTTCTCTTTACTGTCTAAAGAAGATTTTCCATATGTCTGTCTCCCAATAACAATATCTTTGCCCCTTACGTTCTGGGTACACTATTTTAATGCTCCTACTTTTAAAGAAATTTTCTTTATACTTCTTGACGATCATAGGTTCTTCTAGCAAAGATGCAATGGAGATACGACTTTAGACTAAATAGTTCTCAAAATTTTGTTACATAACAATCTATTAGTAATATCATAGTCGTTAGTTCTTTTTAGTATTGTGTTTTGAATTAATAAGTAATAAAATCTTTATTCGCGAATTTCTTATTTCCAAAAATCTTCTTGGGAGAAGCTGGCCACCGTAAGTGACTACATGCATGTAAAAATTATGATTATATTAATCCTCTAAAATTTTAGACAAAAGTATAGCCTTTAAAAGGTTGATCTATTGCTAAATCCTTTAAAATCTTAAATAGTAATAAAAGATTAAAATAACGACAAAAAGTGCCGCATAAATTATTTCATGATAAATAATAAAAAATTATAAAAATAGGTAAAAAATTATTTGGAGGATCCCATTGACAGTTGCGAGCTTTCTGATTTCAGAGAGTGAAAAACAAATTCCGATAAATTACTATATACACTTGCCAGCCTCTTTTCACGTGAAAACGCTCCTCCCACAAAATTACTATATACACCACAAATATGAAATATTTGCTACACCACGTGCTTTACGGTGAGAAAGAAAACAAAAGAAAAAGAAGGGATCAGTGGCAAACATACCTCGTATACGACGGTTTCGAGTGAAGGCTTGGCTATGTCTGAACGAAGAGCATCGATGATTTGTTCTTCGTTATCATCCACAGCTTTCAAGAGAGCTTTTACCTGCGACACTCTCCACTCATAACTTCGCGTTGTTTCCGAACCAAAGTTCTTCCTCAACTCCTTCACCAGCGACGACGCCGTTTCTGCGTCAAACACCTTCTTCTGTGGCTGTGAATCCTCGTCCGACATTATTGTTTTCTCCGACCAAAAAGATATTTAGAAACAAGAGCTGTGAAATAACATGAGGAGAGGAGTTATATAGCGTGTCTAAGAATGTGAATTTAGTTGATGAATGATTGATGGAAGCTTTGAGTACAGGGGCTTGGCGGTGTGGGCTAGCCGACGCCAAAGTCTGTTCATACTGTTTCAGTAGAAATGGACACGCGTTTGGACTTTTTCAGAACTCCTCTGCTTCTCAATCACTCTACACTACAAAATATTACACAATTAGGTTAAATCATGTTCCTCTGATCACTCTTTCGTATTTCAAATCATAATTATATCGTAGACCTTCTTCATTGATCATGCCACCTATTTTTCTTCTTTACAAAAGTGAATATATTATTTTTTTTAAAAGTGGGAAGAGACAGTTGTCCACGTATCCTTTATTTCCTTTTCTGAAACTGAGAAAGTCTGCAGTAACCTTATCTCCTGCTCATGATTTTTTCTTTGAAAAGATTGTTTAGCACCTTTTCTTTCTTAAAATGAATAAATAGTAAATCCACGTTGTCTTTTGACTTACCTTATTTACATCCTTTTAAATGAAGGGTAACTTTTTTAGTGAAACAAAAAATAGATTTTATTTGTTGAGAAGTAATGAATTTCTTCCAGTGGGGCGGTGAAATGGAATTGATTATTTCCCAAATTTGACTTTCAATACACGGAAACATGACCAAACTAATTTTATTGGTTAAAGTAAGTTTTGACATCAGGTTGAGATTCATTTATTTATTTATTAAAGTCTAAATTGTACTATGTCACTTGATTTTTTAGGTTTTATTCAATGTTCAATGTCTTATCTGTGAAAAAGTAAAGTGACCTTATCTTAAATTTAACTTGGTCTTTCCTTTTGTTTTTCACTGTTTGTTTATAACAGAAAACTGCAGCAGCAAAGTTAATGCTGTGTGATAATAGATGACTGCTCTTCATGCTTGTAACTTGATGGAAGATAAAAGAAATAAAAGAGATGAATGAAAACTAAAATAAGAAATAATGAAAAAAAAAAACAAAAGACATGAAAGAAAAAATAATAATTTTTTTCAACACTGTGCAAAAAGAGTATTTAAATACTCTGTTATGAAAAAGGCAGTCATAACTAAGAAAACTATAAAAATAAATAAAATTAAGAGTCGCTTACAAATTATTGAACATTTCCAGTTTGAAACATTGAACATATTTCGAGCTTAAAACATATGTTATTAAATTTAGTTGGAAGTTAGGATTTCGAGCTTAGAACATATGTTATTAAATTTAGTTGGAAGTTAGGATTTCGTAAGAATATTAATAAGTTGAACTTTGGTACATACAATAGTCAGAGCACTATATTCAGTCTCAGAAGAACTTTTAGACACACTAGGTTGTTTTTAGAACGCCAATAAAAGATTTTTTTTCAAAATAAATAATATATCATGTGACATATTTTCTAGTATTAGCACAACTAGTCCAGTCAGAGTCACTATACTCTTTGAATTGAGCTTCATTGTTAGCAGTAAGAAATAAACATCTTCCCAAATATTTTGCTTCAAGTAGCGCAAGATTCTCATAGTAGCCTGATGGTGAATATTGGTTGGGACAAAAACAAACTGACTCAGATGTGTATAACATGAGCGATATTCAGACAAGTATTTATTAAGTATATCAATCTTCCTATGAGTCTCCTTATGATGAAGGATCATGAATAGTTTCTCTCATGTCAGTTGTAAATTTGTTATTCACAAGAATAATTGCAGGAGCACATTCCATTCCATCATTTCTTCATTTTTAAGAAGATCCAAAACATATTTTCTTTGATATAAATGAATTCCAATTTTATTTCTAGCAATTTCTATTATAATCCAAGAAAATATGTTAAATCACCAAGATTCTTAATTTTGAAAGTCTTATTAAGAAGACTAGTTAAATCTTCAATTTCATTAATACTATTTCCAGCCAATATGATATAATCAACATAAACTAAAGTAGCAGTATTAGAATTATCAGTTCTTTTAAGAAATAGAGAATGATTGGCATTTGACCGAGTATAATCTTGTGAAAAAAGGAAGGTAGAAAGTTTTTCATACCATTACCTGCTAGCTTGTCTTAGATTTGTTTAATCTACAGGCCTAACCAATTGAGTTTTTGGACATACCTGGAGGAATTTGCATATACAATTCTCCATGCAAGAAAACATTATTAACGTCTAATTGTTATTTAAGATACCAATTATTAACAACAACGACAAGTAAAAGGTCTAACAATGGTTAAATTAGCTACAAAGGGAAAAAAAGTATCAAAGAAATCTAGACCTTCTAATTAGGTGTATCCTTTAACAACAAGCCTAACCTTATACCTATTTATGCTACCATAAACTTTTCTCTTAATTTTATATATCTATCTACATCCTATATAGAATTATTATGAGGCAGATTAGTCATAGTCCAAGCATTATTACTATCTAAAACAGTAATTTCATCACTCACAGCTTTCCTCCAATGAGAGTACTTACAAGATTCTTCATAGTTCTTAGTTCATGATGAGTGTCAATTGCAAGTATAACATGTTTAAAATTAGAAGATAACATGTCATAAGACACATATGAAGAAATTGCATATCTACCGCAAAAGGTGTTTTCTCGTCCTTGGTTGAATTAATTGTTACCTAATAATTTTTGAGATATGAAGGGAGATTTCTAACACAAGTAACACGTCCATCAACCTGATTCAAATCATTAGTAACACTATTTTGATTTGTATTCATAGTATGAAGATTTTTCTTATAACTATAAATATTTTCATCATCATTTAAAACATTTTCAAAATTGTCATACAGACAAGAAGTTTGTTGAAAAGGAATATCTTTTTGCTTATGATCATGATAAGGTAAAATATTTTCGTAGAAGATAACATTCTACATATTTCTATGCTACAATTAATCAAATTAAAAACTAAGTACCCTTTAGTGTTGGCTTTATAACCTAAAAAGGTCCAGGATTAGCTCTCGGGTCAAGCTTCTTTCTTTGAGCAATGATAGTGCTAATGTAACAAAGGCAACAAAAAATCTTTGTTAGAAATATCACACAACTTAACATGTTTAATAGCATAACACCAAAATTGCTTATCAAGATTAGCTTGATATAATAAGGCTCTAGCTACATTATGAATATGTTGGTGTTTTCTTTCAGTAATAACATTTTGTTCAAGGGTTTCAATGCAAGTGATTTGATGAATTATGCCACGAGAATCATAGAAACTATCCATTTTGAATTCTACACCATTATCAGATCGTATACATTTAATGATTTTTTGAAACTAATATATTCAACAAAATCAATCCAACATTTCCTAGCTTCAGATTTATTCTTTAAATAAAACAACCAAGTAAAACGAGTATGATCATCATCAATAGTAAAGAAATATTTATTACCATTCATAGAAATACTAGAACATGGCCCCATATATCAACATGTATAAGATCAAATCTACAAGTAGTGTGAGATTTACTATTAGCAAAAGGAAGTTTGCTTTGCGTAGCCAACTGGCAAGTGTTACAAACATAGTCATTCTTACTACTATAATTAAAGGATATTGTCTTTTCATTATCTCAAGTCTTTCAGCAGATAAATGCCCAATTCTCATGTGTCATATATCAGGAATGCAATTTAGAATGGTAGTATTTAAGCAACATGAAAGATTATTTTGTAGACACATAGCATATAATCCAACTTCAACTATACCAATCCCCTCTTTGGTCTTTATACCCTGAGTTATGCTAGATTTTGAAGAGAATATAAGTTCAAGATTATAGCTAGAAACTAATTTAGAAATAGAAATTAGATTGTAGCTAAAATAAGGTATGTATGGAACTCAAAAACAGTTTTTGAGCAACTTTAACAGTTCCTTTATGAGTTGCATTCAAACGCTTTCCATTAGGGAGCTTAACAATGATAGGCACAATAACATTATAAGACAACAATTTTTTTAAGGAACAAGATACATTATCTGTAGCTCCTGATCAATAATCCAACACTCTTTATTTTTGCTAAAATTATTAACAAATTTTTTTTACCATCATGCTTACCATTCATATTAGAATTTTGGCCAATGAAAGTGCTAATAAATCTAACTTGGTTGATTTGTACTAAATCAACATTATTATTAGCTCTAGATTTCTTAATTAGACTCATGGGGTCTGGTATTGTTGTTGAGTAAATTTGAAATCATTTGATTCACTGGAATTGTGCAAGGCAGAATCTCTTGTATTTTCTCGAACAATTTCTATGTTATTCATACTGTTTTTGGAATTATTCAATTTGTACTCAGGAGGAGACCCATGTCTCTTATAACATATGTAAACCGTGTGACCACCCTTTCGTGCTTTCTGTATCACACTGCCTTTGTGTGTCCTGTACAACCACATTTACAAGTATGAACGTCAACAAAATAGATAAAATTTGTATTATTAACCTTTACTTCATTCTGAATAAATTTCAATTGAGTTGCCTCTCTTCCTGGGAAACATACAAACAAATTTTGACTATGTGGATATGAATCCATAACAAAACATGAGACTTTACATTATAATATTGCTAGTTGAGACCATTCAAAAATTGCATAGCTTGGTTTTCTCTTTTCCTTTGTGCAATATTAACAAGAACACCACAAGAAAATTTGGCTTTGCACACACACTGGGTCTAGACTTAAATTGTCCAACTCATCCCATATCATTTGAATCTTGGTAAAGTATTTAATAATTGGAAGATCTCCTTGCTTGAGAGAAGCAACATTTTGATCCGAATGAGTCACGGGTGTAATTTAGGCCCAAATGAAATTATAGATATGTGAAAGGTAATCCATTTATGATCAGAAATTTAAACAAATAGGCACTCATCAGGAAAAACCCAATTAAGGGCCCAAGTTAAGTATTAAAAATCACTCCCAAGTAAACTGTCATACTCTATAACCATAGATATTTGTAATTTGGAAAGGATTTGGTACTGGATCATTAATATTTGGTACTGGATCATTAATAATAGCTAAATAAGTTTACATTCAACACCGGTATAAACAACACAAGGTATTGGGGTATGGAGAAATCATCATCTATTAGGGCTAATCAATAGTGATAAAATACCTCAATGACTAGAATAATTTTCAACTCAGAAATGCATAACATATTTCCCTGAAATATCTAGACTTCAAATCTCTTTAGATATCCTCAATTTTGTCTATCTATAATACACTATGTCGAATTTATTCAGAGACAGAATATAAAATTTAAGAAACTATCATTTTATTGCATCTTCACAGAACCGAATATTTATGATCATTTTTCTCAAATTTAGGCATAGACAGATCCTCCAATTCAAACTTATTTTTGGCACTTAATGTGATATTCATAAATTGACTCGAAAAATGATAATTGTTATCGTTAAAAAAGGTGAAACAAGACAATTTGCAGCTGGATGACAACTCTACATTAAAGGTTAAAGGTGTTTGTAAATTCTCTACCTTAAAAGAAATATAAGAAAGGAAACAAGAAAGAAATAAAAAATTCAAAAACAATAATTAAGACAGCACAACAGAGCTCTTCTCTTAGGAAGAATTCTGACAATGGCAGCACATGGCAATGCTGTTTGATAATAGATGGCAGGGTTAATGGAGAATAGAGATGAGCAGGAAAAAAAAACAAAAATAAGGACAATAATGGACAAAGAAAAGAAATCAAATAAATGAAAGAAAAAAATAATAGAAAACTTTTATTAATATGAACCTGAAAGTTCAACTGTTTGCAAAAGAATATTTAAATACTCTGTTATGGAAAAGATAGTCATAACTTAAAAAATTTTAGAAAACTCTAAAAATAAAATAAAAAATAAATAAAGTTAAGAGTTTATTATTTCTTTTCTTTCTTCTTTTGCCTCTGGAAATAAAAGAAAAAAAAGAGAATTGCTTTAAACATGCAACCTTAGCATAAAATATCGTTCCAACTTAATTTATATCTTGTTGAAGAAATAATCTTTTTTTTTTTCTAGAAAAAAAATGATTTTTTTTTTGTTTGTTTCAAAATGAGATCCTTTCTTTTGCTTGCTGTTGGGATGTTATTTTATGTTATTATTGTCCTTGATGAAAATGGGTGCGAGTATGATGCAAAATGGAAAAGGGAAGGAAAAATGATTTTAAACCACTTTAAAAACGTATAAAATTAAGGAACCAAATTTAATAAAATATTAAAAAATAAAACATTATTTACATAACATTTTATTAAATTATGTTTGACATTGTTATGAAATTTTAATATTTTAATTAGATTAGCATCTCAAAATTTTCAAGTTTATCAACGTATGATTATTTATAAAAGAAAAAGAACAAGAACAAGCATGTATTGAGACCAAACCAAATTCATACTAAAAAATGGATTGAGCATGTTATATGAGCATGACAACTTGCATAGCTTCTGAAAGAGCATTAGCCACGTTGCTACAACAATATTAATAAAGTGACGAAGAAAAGCAGCTACAATAATAAGCTTAGGACAGAGTACGAATTATGCCAAGGGTGCACCACCGACACAATTCAGACAATTCTTCTGATTCTGCTGGGTTAACAAGGGCCGTAAACGTGTTGATTTTCAAAATATCGAATTTTTGATTTTTTTAAACATACCAAAGACAAGACTTATATTTAATTTTTTTCCAAAATCTAATTTAGAAGAGATAATATAGTTAGAATCCATTATTCTTATATTTGAAATATTGTCTATTTTAAGGTTTAAGTTTCACAATTTTATCTATAAAGAAACGTTTTAAAAAATTATGGAAGAAAGTTATTGAGTTGTAATAAAAAATAATCATGTTTGTAAATGAGATAAATCTATGGGGACACTACTTACTTTATCTCATAATACCTTATAAAGGTCAAATCTCATTAAATTTATTATCAAACAAACTTTTATTAAATAAATACGCAAAATTTTATACATTAATTAAATAAGAAATTGAGACATCTATCATTTTATTTATTTATTAACTATTTTTATTTAGTGAGGTATTTATAGTCTTATTATATTTATTTATTTGTCAATTTTATAACTATTTAACCTCTCATTATGTTTATGTTTATTGTATGTTTTGAGGTTGTATGTTTTTAATCATTTTACATCTTTTCATTGGTGATTTTATTAATTCATGAATTTATTCATAGGATATCTAAGGCTAAATTTATTAAAAAATTACATTAAAAGGTTAGGATTCAGATTGATTTGTGTCAAGGCTAAATTTATTAAAAAATTACATTAGAAGGTTAGGACTCAGATTGATTGATTGTGTCAACAATACTACTTAAGAAGTTTGTTAGCATATGTTACAGAGTCCAGAAAATATTTAATTGAGCTGACTAATGCTAAAACTTTCAAAGAAATTAAGAAATAATGACTTTGAGTCTAAAATATACTCCAAGTGCAGTGTGCTCAAAAAGATGTCCCTAACCTCGCCTTATTTATGTATTTTTAGTCTTAAACTTATATTTGATCATTAATTTACTCTAACCTCATTCTATTTATTTATTTTGTTATTTTAGAATTATATTTGTTGTATCCCTAAACTTATTAAAATTTATTTAATAATTATCATTATTTGGTTGACTGTTTTTTATTCTCTTTAATTTTTTTTTTGATGTTTAATACATATTTGTATCTATTTCTTAATGTTACTAATTATTTTTTATGTGAATAATTTTTTTCTAATGTTTTTTTCAAACTTCATATTATCAGATACACAAAAAAACAACAACAATAATAATAATAAAATAAAGATTTAGTAAAATTGTAATTAAAGTTTTGATCTTCATACAAACATGCATACACATAGGCAAGCACGTATACACGCACACACATTCTTTACAAATAATCATAACAATCTTTTTAAAAACCAATTGAAATATAGTCACTTTTAAATAAGCAACTCTCTCAAATTTAACACTTAAATTTAACACTTGTTTCGAACATGGAAGACCTAGTTATTCTCTAAGGACCAACAATGATTACTATGTCTTTTACTAACCCCTTAATCAATATGTTTCTATCAATTGTGTAAACAACACAGTAATATAAAGAAATAAGGAAATTGTAGATAAATAAAACTCATGCTTTTTCTTTAAATAATAGAAAAAAATTTATATGAGGTGAAAAAAATATAATGTAAAAATTTTAAATTATATATGTATAAATATTTATCTCATATTTTACTTTTTATCAATATTTAGTAAAGGATAATCACTCATCAAAATATAATTAAATTAATGATTAAACTAAATTGAAAATGACATTACTATTATATGATATCACACAATGTTTCATGTATGACTTGTAAGATGAGTTCATGATGAAATTTTTATAAACACATACAATTCTAATAGAAAATAATAAAAGGGATAATAAATTAACATAAATGGTATAAACTATCAGGAACCAAAAGTTCCTTAGATCGTAATGTGTAATTGAATTTAAGAGAAACAAACATTCACAATTCTCGAAATGTTATAATCAAAAAACTTAATTATAAATTAAACAAATAGAAAAAAAAATTTAATTATGAATTATCGTGATAACAATCGAAAGATAAATTATAGTGTTTATATTTATACAAAACACTAAATATTAGTGCGATAATACCAAAATATTAGTAAAAAGGGAAGAATAATCATTGATTAAAAAGTATTTAGAACAAAACTTAAAAAAAAGAAATTTAATGATATGAGAAGAGCAAAATATTATTTAATTAAAAAAAATGAAATTCACATCTAGATATTAAAATATTTAAGTTAATTGTATATTCTCTCCTAGCATAAATCATTAATCATTAAAACTAACTCGGTGTATATTTGATTATATTTAGTACTTTAGTCAACCAGTAACCAAGTGTCTAGATTTAAATATATTAACTGTTTTACAGTAATCTTAATTTAAAAACATTATATATTTTTTTAATAAGAATTTTTATTCACAATTTATTATATTTTAATAGTTAATTTTTTTCAATCGAGTCAATTTAATCATCTCCATCATATATAGATCATTTATATAATAATAAATAATAAATAAATACATAAACCCCATTAATATTTAACTCAGTAAATATCATCACACGTATACTTATCCATATAGATTATTCATATCTTAATAAAAATAATTCTAGGATAAAACATGATTTAGTTTAAATTATAAAATGATTTTATCTTAATCTCTATTATAATATTAAAATCTTAATTAACGATCATACCAAATCAAATATTTAACCAAACATTAAATAATGATTTATTATTAAACTATAATTGGTTATATGAATTGGATTTTGGACATAGAATTTATTTCCAAAATAAAAAACGAAAAACAAGATTTAATAAATAAATAAAAAATATAATTATTCACACGTACCAAGTAATGATGCACAGTCAATTGAACCTTAAAATGTACATTTTGTGAAAAAAAAAAAAAAAAAAATTCATCGACAAACCGCAACACATACCCAGAAAAAAAAAAAAAAAAAACCAAAAAAGTAAATATAAAAAAAAAAAAAAAAAAAAAAAT
>Ga0123340_1006258_pt1 | contig 11364 bp, 9 predicted proteins | sample SirMexnodulemix_FD_89961 | JGI IMG/M metagenome (GOLD analysis project Ga0123340, IMG submission 89961) | Root nodule microbial communities of legume samples collected from Mexico - Siratro Mexico nodule mix | ecosystem: Host-associated > Plants > Roots > Nodule | place: Mexico: Nepantla... | reverse complement strand
TTTCCTCCAATTCTAATAGCAACATGCGCTCCTTATTCACCCTTTCTTCACATATAACTATTGTCTCCTCCACTTGTTGCTCCATGACGTTGACCTGAATTTGAAGATCTTGCAATCTTTTCACGACTTCTTGCTTGTCTCTTTTAATGTCCTTATACAAATTTTCCACTGACATTCATCTAATAAGGATATGTTCCGCTCTTGTACCCTCATTGTTAGCTCTTTGTCTGCTGTAGACAGATCTTGTTTGATCCTATGTGTATAATCCCTTTCGGCTCTTTGTTTTTGGATCAAACCCTCATATGCTTTTGTCTTCTCATATTCTCTGTTGAGATCTGGATAGCTATGCCGTAAGCCCAATAGGTCATCAGCCATCTTGACATTCTTTTCTTTCAATCTTGCAACTTCCTCCTTCAGCTTCTTTAGTTCCCCTGACTCTATATCTTGGTTCTGCTCTTCATTTCTCGACTAAGTGGGGATTCTTCGGAAAGGTAGCTTGACTTGATTAACTCTCTTTATGACCCATTGATGATAAGGAGTGTCTCTATCTATCCCCCATGCTCTCGAATCCATTTCCATACGGATCACCCTTTTCCATGCGCTCCTAATATGTCGGAGAGTTTCAGTAGCATCTTCTTCCCCATAATAAGCTAACAAAGTAGTAAGCGAAACGGTTGTCGGCGAACCTCTTATAGGGTACCCAAACTGTCTTTGAGCCAGAATCGGATTGTAGTTAACACAACCCTTAGTGCCTATGAGTGGCACGTTTAGGTAGTTCCCATAATAATATATGATGCTCGCCTTCTGCTGCCAAGATGGATGCCACTTTATTTTTTCTTGAGTCAATCTTGAGAGAAACTCACCCCAATTTGTCGTTCTCTTAACTTCAAGCTTGCGTTACATTATCTCTTCAATAGGGCATTGAGCACTGATGCCTTTTTCCCCTATGCGAGATAGGAGCCAGATATAAAACACAGGTAGACAACACATCAACTTTCTCTTCCCCATGTCATAGCACAACTGAAGAGCTATATAGACATCAGCTAAGATTGCTGGGACTGGATTTTCCACTCGATTTTTACTTGCAATAAATACATCGATTGCAGAATAGTCGACCAAATCTTCGACATTACGGAATAACATGATACCATATAGTGTAAGAGCCAGAACATCCATGAAAGTCTCCCAATTTTCTTGGTCAGCTAATTGATGCAAATAGCTTTCCAAAAACTTTGGGGTAAATCCTCGTACACCTTTCTTGTTCACTAGGGCACTCTCTAGTTCTCTTGGGTGGATTTTCATTATCCAAGATAGAGTCGACACAGAAGCATGATGATCAATGTATTTGTATGGAGACTTCCCCTCCAAGGGTAAATCCAAAATCTGCTCAAACTCTTCGATTGTCGGCACCAATTGGAAGTCTTGGAATGTGAACGCTCTGACAAGCGGGTCATAATACTGCGCAAAGGCCGTGATCAAGGAAGTCTGCACCTCTATGTCGAGCAAACCTAACAAATTCCCATATTTCTTCTTGAAAGAGTTTCTCTGAACCGCCCTGAGCTTTTGTCCCAATGCCCTGATTCCGACCAGATTATTCTCTCTGGCTTTTATCGGCAGTTTTGTTTTCAAATCCTCTTTAGATATCATTTTGACTCTAGAACTTACATTAATTTCCATTTTTTTTTTTTGACAAAAATCACAAATTTATAGTTTCTGACCTTAAAAGAAAACAATTGAGACTATGTGAGAAAAAGAAATGCATGTGTGCAATGCAATGAAGAAAAGCCTGAGCTAATCTTCATATGTCATGATGAAAATAATGGATGCTTTGTATGAGAGAAAATTAATGCAATGGATAAAAATATTTTTATTATTACTTTTGTTTTAAAAAAATGGAGTGGAGGGTAGAGACGCGCAACATATCTCCCTTTGTGCCCTAAATAAGGTTTAATATGCATAGGAGTCTAAGGCATTAGATGTACACTCACAAAGGTAAGCTCCTAACTCCTAAAGGTATAAGGCCACTAGAGCTATGGCTCCCCTCACTGCATTACCCACAACAGTTACCCCTTCTAATTTTAAGATTCTTCAGACCCAGGTGTAGGGCCCCCACTCATGATATGAATAAGTATGTGTGTGTGTGAAGGGAGAATTTATGCACCCAACCCCCACCTGCAAAACAGCTAGAAAAGTCCCAAGCAAGTATACACCACATATATAACAGATATAGCATGTCACCTACCCTAGGGTTCAATTATTCAAGCAAGAACAAACAAGAATACATATATACAAAGAGAAACAAGAATACATATATACAAAGAGAAAGGAAAACACAAACATTTAAAATCACACTCATATTTACTTATTTAATTAAAATTGGCTTGACTCTCAAATAAGTCCCAAGTGGAGTCACCATTTGTCGCAACCGGGGTCATGACGGGGACGGCGAACAAAATAATCTTATTTTAATTTTCAAAACAGAGGAGTCGCCACCATAGTTTATTAGAAAAACTATGGAAAACCAAAAACAAGATAAGACAAGTTTGCGAAAATGGAATTCAAGTTTGGGAGTCGGTTACGTGTGAGGAAGTTGTTAGCACCCCCACAACGCCCGTCCTAAGACGGTACCTTTAATTAAATATGTAATCTGAGTGTGATTTTTTAAAACATTTATTTTCCCAAGAAAGAGATTAAGATAAAACAAACAAAATATTGTTTTTGGTTTTAGGGAGCCCGACAAGGTTTAACCTTGCTCCTACGTAGTTCTTTGTTGATAAGATTGCTGGTTGGTTTGATATTTTTTGAAACTTTTGAAAGTTTGTGTTTGAAAATAGGGTAAGTGAATGGCGTCAGTGCCAGGTTTAAAGCCTGGGCTTTGGATAGCAGTGCCAAGTTTAAAGCCTGGGCTTTGAGAAACGGTGTCAGGTTTAAAGCCTGGGCTTTGAGAAATGGTGCCAAATTCGGTGTTGAAAAATAACATGCAACAGTTATATGCAACATAGAATTGACACTTTAGCTTTAGCGGGATCATGTATGCAAAAATGGAACATGACTGAATGAATTCGTGGTAATGCAAAGCTTAAATATGTGACTTTTAAGTGGTGCATGGTGACTTTTTTGGAGGTAAAATGATGCAATTTTGGAGGTGATATGGCGCTGTTTTAGGCTACTGTTTTGGAGGGGCTGTTTTCATGGCATTCTTATGGTGAAAAGAGGTTCATGATGATGGGTTTAGGTGTTGTTTTCGTATGAAAACGTGGTTTTGTTTGGAGGGGTTGTTTTCATGGCATTCTTATGGTGAAAAGAGGTTCATGATGATGGTTTTAGGTTGCGCATAACTTTAGTTTTAAGGTTTGGCTCAGGAAGTGATGCTCAAAGGAGTGTGGTGTGTATTTTGTGGAGGAGCATGGCGGCAACATGGTGGGGTACGTGCAAAGGAATAAAAGTATAGGGTTTTCGAGAATGAAAATGCAATAAAGATGACTTTGTTAAAACAATAAAAAGAGAAATTTATTTTTTTTTTTACTTTAGTTTTTATGTTACAAACAGTGTGAGAACTAGAGAAACGGCAGAGGAACCATAAACATTACCGTACCAAATTGAAACATATCTCTTCTTCAAAAAGACGATGCACTTTCAATCCCTCCTCTTTCTTTCTTCGTGCTCTCTTTTCTTTCTACTTCAAGTCAGTAGTGATCCGTGAATGTTTTCTTTTTTTTTTTCTTTTCTTGCTCTTCTCTTTTTCTTTGTATCTCTCAAAGTGATCAATCATTCTTTTCTTAACGTAAGAGCAGTTACCACTTAAGTTCCTCTTTTTTATCATTTAATTTATTTTTTTATTCTGAAAGTAGTTCAGAACAGTTTTGAAATATTGACTCTTTCTTTTTTTCTTTTTTTTTATTATTAAAGATGAAGTGTAGATGAACGTGAGAGTGAGATGAAACAGTTTGAGAACGGTCATATTTTATTTTTTATATTTTTTGTTATTGTGAAATGAGAACTTGGGTGGTTTAGAGCAGTTTTAAGATTGACTGATTCTCTTTTTTTTTTATTATTATTATTTTTTTTTGTAATGGAGAAGGTGGGTTGTTATCTGAGCAGTTTCAAAGTTGTTATTTCATATATTTTTTCAAATAATATGTGGAGTTAATGGAGAGGGAATTTAAAGAAGATTGACTTATTCTTTTTTTATTATTTTTATTATCTTGAACATGCAAATGAAGGAAACAATTTGAAAACAGTTTTCTTTTCTTGTTATGTTTTATTACTTTATATTTTTTCCTTATTTTTAGGTTATGTTGTTTCAATTTATATTTTATTTTTTGTTATTTTTGTTTTTTTATTATTAATTATTTTTTAAATCACCACCTTTTCTTTTTTTTAAGTTTTTTTTAATGGAAAAATTCAAAAAAAATTATTTATTATTTTTTCAAGAAAACTTAAATTAATAAATATATATTCTGTTATTATTTATTTTTTTATTTTTCCTTTTTCCACTTTATTATTATATTTTAATTTAAAAGATTACCCGGATAAAATCGGGTGTTGACAATTGCCCCTCTTTACTTAAGTTTTACATGATAATATGAAAATTTGAGAAAAATTTATATTATCAAAGTAAAAATTAAGTAAAGATAAAGACGCTTATTTTGTTTGGGTATCATCACGTGCTAAAAAGAAATGCGGAGATCTTACTTCTGCAGAGGATCCTAAGGAGTGGTTGCGACTTTGCTCTCGCAGGGAGTCGAAAAGCAAATGATGGTTGTGACTTTGCCTCTGCAGGGAGTCGAAAAGTAAAGAATGGTTGTGACTTTACTTCTGTAGGGAGTCGAAAAGTAAAGAATGGTTGTGACTTTGCTTCTGCAGGGAGTCGAAAACCTAAAAAAATGGCCAAGACCTTGCTTCTGCAGAGGGTCAAGTGCCAAAATCAAATGTGACCTTGCTTCTACAGGGGATCAAGTGCCAAAATCAAATGTGACTTTGCTTTTGCAGGGGATCAACATATCAAAGAGGATTCGTGACTTTGCTTCAGCAGGGAGTCAAAAAATAAAGAATGACCATGACCTTGCTTCTGTAGGGGATCAAGTGCCAAAATCAAATGTGGCCTTGCTTCTGCAGGGGATCAACATGTCAAAGAAGAGTTGTGAGTTTGCTTCAGCAGGGAGTCAGAAAATAAAGAATGGCCAAGACCTTGCTTCTACAGGGGATCAAGTGCCAGAATCAAATGTGACATTGCTTTTGCAGGGGATCAACATTCAAAGAAGATGCGTGACTTTGCTTCAGCAGGGAGTCGAAAAGCAATGAATGGCCAAGACCTTGCTTCTACAAGGGATCAAGTGCCAAAATCAAATGTGACCTTGCTTCTGTAGGGGATCAACATGTCAAAGAAGAGTTGTGACTTTGCTTCTACAGGGAGTCGAAAAGTAAAGAATGGCCAAGACCTTGCTTCTACAGGAGATCAAGTGCCAAAATCAAATGTGACCTTGCTTCTGTGGGGATCAACATATCAAAACTTTGAATCAGGGGATAATTTTTCACTGGTTCTTGTATCAGAGGATCATGAAACCATTCAATTTATGATTTATTTTTGAATGAATGCATGTTTGAATGCATGAAAATCTATGATTTGCCTTTGCTTTGAATGCATCTATGAATGCATGATGTATTTTTTAATGTTTGGCAGGTTTGACTTTTTCACTGGGAAATGAATGCATGGCTTTATGATGCATGAAATTTTGACTCGCATGAGATTTTTTACTTTTAATGCCTGAGGATTTTGATTTGCTATTTTGCTCCTCTCTTTAAACCAAATATTTTTATACAATCATTGAATTCATTGATTGAACTTTGAACTTTCATTTTGAGAAAACATTCACAAATCTTAACGCTTGACACAAAATTATTAATACGATCAATTCTAACATTTTGATGCATATGTGTCGGAATGGGTGGATGAACAAACATACGGTAAAGAAATGTTAAACTTCAAATAGGCAATAGAATTGCCCCAAGTATGGCGAGGTAACTTCATTTTAAATCTTTCACACTTTGAGAGCTGACCATAAATGTAGCAGAGTTACTTCAGTTTTTTTTTTTTGAAAAATGGGAAATTAAGGTTCAAAGGGATAGCCAATTTTGTTAGGTTAGATGGGTAAAAATAGATATAGTGGGAAACCGGGGTAATGCAACTTACGTGGAGAAAGCTGCATACTTAAGAAAATGAACTGATACTGATTGAATCACATGAAAGTGTCCCCGATTTCAAAGAATATTTCAAGCTAGGGTGAAGAAAAAAAAAACTATGGGAAAGACACATATAAGAAAGGATTGCCCCAGTATTTATGCTTTAATGACACTATTTCACTCTTATTTAGCTAACAAATTTGTATCATCCTTTCCGCAAAAGGCATTTTTCTTGCACTTTGACTTGTATTGGCAACCGCATTCCTCTGTTGCAAGGTTATTCTCTGGGAACATCATTGACAATCACTCTTCAATCAATATGGACTTTATATGGCTTGTAATGTGGTCAAGGTTTAAAAGGTTTTGAAGAAAAAGGATATACAGGCTCAAAAACTATTTATCGGTTATCATCATTTTTTATAACAAAGATCATCAACCAAGTATTGCACAAAGCAGTCCATGTTCTTGCTGAGATCACCTTCTTCCTTTTTATTTGCGAGTCATCCTTATTTGAACTGATGACACATATTTTCCTTTTGAATTTCTTTTCTTAATTTCTGACTTGGGAACTTTTGATGCACCCCTTTTTTGATAGATCTCTTATCCTGAACTGAATTCCAACATGCTGATGATCCTTGTTTAGGGTATTTTTGAAAGAAATTTTTACTTTTCAGGCCCAAAGAGGGTACAATGGAATTTTTATTTATGTTTCAGGATAAACAAACATGGCCATATATCATTTCGAATTATGATTGCTTGATTTTAAAAGAGATTAACTCCCGCAACAGATTCCAGCGATTCCAAATACTTGATATTCCTCTCTCTTTTTTCATCATCCTATCTTTTGCTTAGACTGCCCTTTGCGGGTTTTGAATCTAACGAACTTTTATTTCTTTTTCTTTTTATTTTTTTGAATGCCTTTAGGGAAAAGAACTTGAAATCCATAGCCACGTGAAAAATCTGATTGATTGCCCCAATATGATGTTTACTCTTAGTTTTAATGGGCAACAAACATGTTACTGAAGCACATCGCTTTCTCTTTTGGATGGAAGGTTCAAAAGGGGTATCCAACACATGCATGCCAATATGCTATTATGAAAGAAATCAATTTTCTATGCCAAGCTTTAAAATTGCGTCAAATCTTTTTATTATTTTTATCAATAAATTCAATGATTCCATAGGCATGATTTATTGTGCAATATTTATTTTCATCCCACGACATCCTTCAGACCTCTAGAAAATCTTGTAGACAACCCATGGTGTATCCTTAGCAATCAAAACGCATAAGAAAGACCGACTTGTACTGGTAGCTCCACTTCCCCTATGACCTCTCTTTTACTACCGTCAAAAGCTCTCACCACCATGGTACTAAGACATAGATGAATCCGTTCACCATGCAATTTGTTCAATGTGGTTTTCGGCATTACATTCAGAGAGGAACCATTATCGACTAGCATGCGTGATATAAAATGATTCATGCACTTGACAAAAATATGAAGAGCTTTGTTATGATCTCTGCCCTCTGAAGGTATTTCTTCCTCAGTAAAAGTTAAGTAATTATTAGCAGTGATGTGACTAACAATTCCTTCAAATTTATCTAAGGAGAGATCTTGTTCCACATGAGCTCCATTTAAGATCTTCATTAATAACTTTCGATGAGCAGTCGAATGCATTAACAATTCCAGCAAAGACACCCTTGCAGACATCCGGTTCAACTGATCCACCACTTTGTATTCGCTTTGTTGGATGAACTTCAGAAACTCAGAAGCATCCTCACCTGTAATCTCCTTACTCTCTCTCTCTCTCTTCAGGCTCTGAATCAACTTGCACAGTCTTCCCTTTCAAATACGACTTTGCCTTTTCCATAGCTATTTCTTCTCTATTCTTTCCATAGCTTGTTTTACCCCTTAAGTCAGGATGAGCAAAAAGACATCCGCTCCTAGTCATACCTCCAATTCCAGAGATGTTATCGATTGTTGTCCTGCCTTGCTCAACCGATTCTTCTTTTTGTTCTCCTTGAAATATACTAACACCATATTTCCAAGGAACAACCTTATTATCCTTATATGTAAAGGTTGATGGTGTTTGAATTACTAGAGGTTGTCGCCTTGAAGGCATGGGAGCGACTGCTTTAGTAAATTGAATGACTAATGGTTTAGGCCTCTGTGGAAGCCATTCTTCTTCGGTGAACACTTCTCATTCTTTCCTTTGATGACAAACTTGTAAAACATTCTTGTCCATCAAGTCTTGCACAAAATCTTTAAACTTTACACACTTATCAATGGAATGTGTGGTGCAAGCATGGAAACTAATTCATCTTCGGACTTGTACTCATACTAGAATAATCCAGCCTGACAAATTGCTTCAAAAACTTCATTCATAAGTTTTTTCATTTCATGGATACTCCTAACCAAAATTGGTCCTCCTTCTTTCATAATAGCATTCACCGTGGAGCTTGTATGTCCAGACAGCGGGTTTTGCTTAACACTCGGCTTTTGCTCCTGGAAAGTAAGCCACTTAGAATCAATCAAAGATTGCACTTTATACTTGAGGGCTTGATAGTTCTCAGTTGAATGACCAATCTCCCCACTATGATATTCACATTTTGCATTGGGGTTATAATATCTGGGATACGGTGGTTGTACCACCTTTGCCGGACATAAGACCACTAGCGAATTCTTGAGCAAATCTGGCAATAGCTCTATGTAGGTCATTGGAAAGGGAGTAAAATTCACAACTTTCCCTCCCGAATTATTATTCTTCTGTCCATAGCTTGGGTTTTGTGCTTGATTAAAACTCTAACCTCCAACATTGGGCTGAAATGCATTATTAGGGATAAATGGAGGTCCGTATGCAGTTGGCAGCCTAAGAGTGTTCTTAGAGTAACTCGACATTGCATTTGCAACATACGCAGATGAGGGCCTATAATTAGTAAGATATTGTGGCTGATATCCTCCCCAATAAGGTGCAGTAGAAGCCGCTTGAACCTCGCCCTTTTTCTTTTTACTGGGATTGAACCCATGTTTCTTAGCACTGGTGGCTACAGACGAACCTTGTGTTATCTTTCCACTCTTGAGTCCATGTTCAATTCTTTCTCCAATAGTGACAATATCGGAGAAATTGGAAGAAACACTTCCGAGCACATGTTCATAAAAAAGAGCTTGTAACTTTTCTATGATCATGGTGATCATTTCTTTCTCATATAGCGGAGGTTCAACTTGGGCGGCCAACTCTCTCCACCTCTGCGCATATTCTTTGAAAGTTTCCAAACTCTTCTTTGTCATATTCTGTAGTTGCATTTTGTCCGGAGCCATGTCCATATTATATTTGTACTGCTTCAAGAAAGTGTCTACCAAATCTTTCCATGATGAAATCCGAGTTGGTTCAAGGTGCATGTACCAGTTCAATCCCACACCCCCCAAACTATCCTGAAAGCAATGAATCAGAAGTTTTTCATTGTGCGCGTGAGCTGCCATCTTCCTACAATACATAGTCAAATGACTTTTTGGGCAAGTGGTCCCCTTATACTTCTCAAAGTCTGACACTTTAAATTTCGGGAGAATTACTACATCGGTACTAAACATAGACTGGTAGCATCTCCGAACTCATAACTACCTCCACCTTCTATTGCCCTCAATCTCTCCTAAAGGACTTCTAGCTTATTTTTCGCTCTATCAGCATAAAAAACCACAGCAGTCGGAGCTACAACTTCTGTTTTGTACTCACCTCCCAAAGTCACATTTAAAACCTTGGGTTGGGTAGTGGTCAAAATTTTATTAATTACTACATCTTCACCACGACCACCAGGTGGTACTTGAATGAACTCAGGCTGAGCTCTAGTATTAGCAGCATTAACATCTTGTGGTATAGTTTCTTGCTCCACACCTTCCTCGTAGGGTGGTTCATAGTTCAGGGGCAAGCCGTACAGAGGGAACTCTTGATTTGTTTGATTTCCCTGATGAGGATCTCGGGTTTGTAATGTCCCCGGTTGAAAAATAGGAGGATGTGAAGACTGAGCCCCTTCATCTCTAGTAGTAGCTTCATGTTTGTTGTGCAGGATTATCAAAGATTCGAGGATCTAACCCAACTGATCTTTTAGGCCATAAATCTGATTCACTTTATCCTTCAAATCACTGATGTCAGCTTTCATTGTTTTCATCGTTTCCTCCGAGTCTTCCATATTCTGACGATTGGCGCAAGTCTTATATGGATGTCATGGGAATTTAGTCGTTATTGTTTTCTCTGATTTTTATTTAAGATGAATTAGATGAAAAGTGAAATATGAGCAAAATGCAATTGATCGGAAATTATAAAGTTGTATAATCGATACGTAATTAAATGAAAATTAACACAGATCTGGAGTCTCAAGAAACTGATTTATTTAAGGAATTCAAATTGATACATCTTCAACAGAAAGACAAAAGGAAATTGTTATCAATCCCTAACACGGGCAATCAAAATCTTCATTTGCTCTACTAGCCACTTGCAATGATCGAGAAAAATCTGAACTTCTCGTGGAGGATCACGAAACGTCACTGCGTTAGCCTCTCGTAGCATTCTGGGTACATCCTCGATAGCCCCATTAGCTAGAGTAGCCAATTGGGAAAAGTTTCTCTACCAGTGTACCGCATCCTTTTCCTGCTCAACTATGTAATCTCTCGCATGAGTCATTGCAGCTTGGTGCCTTTTTTCCAATTCTAATAGTAGCATACGTTCTTTATTCACCCTTTCTTCATATATAACTATTGTCTCCTCCACTTGATGTTCCATGACGTTGACATGAATTTGAAGATCTTGCAATCTTTTCACGACTTCTTGCTTGTCTCTTTTAATGTCCTCGTACAAATTTTTTCACTGACATTTGGCTAATAAGGTCGTGTTCCGCTCTTGTACTCTCATTGTTAACTATTTGTTTACTACAGACAGATATTGTTTGATCCTGTGTGTATAATCCCTTTCGACTCTTGGTTTCTGGATCAAACTTTTGTCAACACCTAATTTCGTCCGGATGAAAAGTATAATGTATTTCTAATAATTTCTAAAAAATCTTAATTGTTCTTTTTTTTTTCAAAAAAAGTGGTAATAATAAATAAAGTTATGTTTTCATTTTATTTTAATAATAGCAAAGACAAGATACTTAGGTTTTTTTATTTATTTTCGCATTTGGGCTAGCAAGGCCGT
>Ga0123340_1006254_pt1 | contig 11367 bp, 7 predicted proteins | sample SirMexnodulemix_FD_89961 | JGI IMG/M metagenome (GOLD analysis project Ga0123340, IMG submission 89961) | Root nodule microbial communities of legume samples collected from Mexico - Siratro Mexico nodule mix | ecosystem: Host-associated > Plants > Roots > Nodule | place: Mexico: Nepantla... | reverse complement strand
GTATGTCATCCGGTTGTCATTTAAAAAAAATTCATTTTATTTGTAAATGACAACCGGATGGCGTACTCATCCGGTTGTCATTTTGATTTTGAAATGACAACCGGATGGGGCTGCCATCCGGTTTTCATTTCCAAATTTCTTATACATCAAATCGGAAAATTATTCTGTTCGTCGTCGACAACGCCTAAACCCCAAATCAACTACTCTAATCAGCAATATCACTTACTAATTGCTAATAAACACAAAAAAATTACTTACTTATTGCTTGTTTGAAGAATTAATCAAAGATTTGGAAACAGATGAAGTTAAAATAAAATCCTGATGCGATGTCATCCGATTCTTATTTTATTTTGAAATGACAACCGGATGACATACTCATCGGGTTGTTAAATTTTTTAAAAGTGACATTCGGATGGGATGTCATCCGGTTTTCTTTTTTTTAACATTATGAACCGGATGGGTGTACTTTTTATATTAGGGTATTTATGAAATTAAAAAATCTGTATTAGGGTGCAGGAAGCGTGTATTAGGGTCGAGGAAGAATTTGTCATAAAAAGGACCAAGCTCCACCCGAGTTAAGATTAGCCCAAACAAATATCTACCCTCGAATTAGTGAGTATTGCATTATGCACCTCCATACTGTCAAGCTACACCTCAATACAATTTGAAATTCTAAGTCGGCAGTTTTGAAAATAAATTATTTACAGTTTCAGTTCGCCGATGACTTTATGGATTTTACCTTCTAGAATATTAAAAGTAATAATTTTGTATTATAGATTTCAGGTTTCAGAATATAAATTTTGTATTTTAAAATGTATAATTTAAATAACAAAATTTGTATTATGAAATATGCGATCCGTAATATATATTTTTTATTTTATATTTTGAAAATGTATATTTGAAAATAAAAAAATAATATTTTGAAATATACATTTAAAAATATAAAATTCGTACATTGAAATATAATATATTTTTTATTTTGTATTTTAGAATGAACAATTTAAAATTTGTATTTCAAAATACGTCATGAATTTCGTATTTTGGAAGATATTTTTAATTCAGAAAATACATCTCAAAATGTGTAATTCATATGATTATTTTAAGGATATTTTTTCCTTTCACTACTATATGGGGGTGCATGTCTGAAAACATCAGGGTTAAGAATGCAACTCTAAAAGGTAGCAGTTGTTTTTGTTTTGGGTCCAAAGGAATTGAGTTTTGACCTGGGTCAGACAAAATGTATGAAGTTATTCTTTATTCATCATTCTTTCTTTAAGAAATCAAAAGTAAATTCACTTATTTAAAGATGTAAAAGAATAAAAAATTAGAAAAAAAGAACATCCGGGAAAATTTTATGAATTAATGGAGATAGTCCAAAATATTTTTGGGGTGTAAGAAGAAAGAGGGACGAAAAAATTAAGCTACGAAATAAAAAGGACCAAGCTCCACCCGAGTTAAGATTAGCCCAAACAAATATCTACCCTCAAATTAGTGAGTATTGCATTCTGCACCCCCGTACGGTCAAGCTACACCTCAATACAATTTGAAATTCTAAGTCGGCATTTTTTAGAATAAATTATTTACAGTTTCAGTTCGCCCATGACTTTATGGATTTTACCTTCAAGAATATTAAAAGTAATAATTTTGTATTATAGATTTCAGAATATAAATTTTGTATTATGAAATATGCGATCCGTAATATATCTTTTTTATTTTATATTTTGAAAATGTATATTTGAAAATAAAAAATAATATTTTGAAATATACATTTATAAATATAAAATTTGTACGTTGAAATATAATATATTTTTTATTTTGTATTTTAGAATGAACAATTTAAAATTTAAAATTTGTATTTCAAAATACGTCATGAATTTCGTATTTTGGAAGATATTTTTAATTCAGAAAATACATCTCAAAATGTGTAATTCATATGATTATTTTAAGGATATTTTTGTCATTTTAGCACTATATGGGGGTGCATGTTTGAAAACATTAGGGTTAAGAATGCAACTCTACAAGGTAGCAGTTGATTTTTTTTTTTGGGTCCAAAGGAATTGAGTTTTGACCTGGGTCAGACAAACTGAATAAATGGCCCATTGGCTGAATAGTACATGACAATTGCTTCCTGCATCCCTTCAATTTGAACTTGCATCTTCGAATTTTCAAAATAATTATTTTATCCTTATTTAAAGTGACTTCCAAATGATCTGTTTCCAAAAAAAAAAAAAAAATTTCAGAACAAGATTTTTAGAACGCTTGAAATATATTTTGGAATAAGCTTTCCAAAATATAATTTTTAGAATGCATATAATATTTTTCGAAATGTATTTTTTTAGAATGATTTTTTTGAAACAAGGTTAATGAAACAGATTTTTTTTTCTCTTCTTCTAACTACAACGCTCTCCTTTTCTTCTTTTCCTTCTTCTGCAACGGTAATGATGCAGTAGCAAGCAGTGATGGTGGAGTGCAGTGAGGGAGGAATGAACGAGACAATTTAGTCATTTCATCCAATTAAGGAGGTGTAGATTCAAAAAGGGGGTGCAGGTGTTATTTGTCATAGTGCACCATATGTATGTGGTCTGGAGACTTTGGGTCAACCAAAAACCATAAGTATTTTTTTTTAGACTAACAATTCATATTCAATTACCAAAGTGTTTCAGTATAAATTTTAGTAAAAGGACTTTTTTTTTTTCTAACCATTGTAATTATTATTTTTGACTCTGAATGAGGTCTTAAAGTATCTTTACAAACTCTAATCTTTTAGGTAAACTACGAGAGTAATTCTGAATTGAAGACTTCATCATAGTTAAGACTTCTTGTCCCATTTTCAAAAGATGTGTTATGTGAAATTGATCCAATTCTTCGCAACAAACTCAGCTTTGATGTTAGCAAAAGCAACTTGTTAATGAGTAAATAGTAAAATAAAAAGTTAAGAGAAAAATGAAGCGTGACCAATCACGTTCTACGTTCCTATTGGTAGTCTATTTGTCAATTTTTCCCAATCCCTTTCATACTTTATAGCAAATTTGTCTTTTTTTCATACACTATTTCCACATCCTCTATTTTATGATAAAAAAAAAGAGGAAAACGGTGTCAAAAGAAAAGTGCATATAAGAAACAATCATGAGAGGGAAGGTTAAAAAATCATTGAACAACTAAACTTAAAAAAGTAGCATATATTTTAACTCTCATGTTGAACTACTTGTATGCAAAGTTTCTTCTTGAATAATTGACATGAATTTGGTAGAAGCAAATTTAGGCCAGCTTTTTCTTATTTTGGATCTCACATGCTGAACAGGATTTGGCCTCCAAAAGTAAAACCATGCAAGTTCGATTATTGGTGACCAAGAAAGAACTTATCCCAACGTTACTTGTGGTGAAACATGTATGGTTAGATGTAGAAGCTAAGAATGTGGTCTTCTTGGGATTTACATAATAGAAAATTTAAGGATCACAGATTAAAGTAACAAGTAACGGGAAGCACTCATAAGCACCACTTAAAAAGGCTTCTAAAAGTGTGCGCAAATTAAGGAATTCTTCAGTATCCTCCAAAGATCACTGGTCCAACCAAAAGACTAACATTATTAACAAGTGTTCATGCTCAATTTTCTCACTCTCTTTTCTCTGTTTCACACAGGTTTAGGCTTCATCTCTTGCATAAAGGCCAAAACCTCTTTCTCCACATCTTTTACAAGCCAACTTTGTTGCACCCAAGAGTGGCTATCAACATCATCTAGAATTCAGTTATTATATGATACGTTATAATAAAAACTATAAGGATAAAGATATTCGTTTAGGATAAGGATCGAGGTTGACGTGTCGAAATGCAAAGTTTTTACCTTACTCAATGCGGATACTCTCAGGTTAAAACATGCACAAGCAAAATGCTTAGGGTTAAGGGGGAAATGATTGTTATCATATTAATAATTTGTGGGTCCAATTATTGAGTCCATGCAGCCACCCTATTCAAGTATAGTTAAGACGTGAACTTTTATTTCACAAGTAAAAAGGACATACTGAAAAGGAAGAGTAATCTTCTTAATTTAAGAGGTATGTATAAAATGTGGTTTTGCTAATTTAACTATTAAATTAAAATCATACATCAAACATAATTTTTACTATTAACTTCAATGTTAGAAACTCTCCTACAGGTATCTATAACTTAGAAAAATGACATATGCAAGATAAGTATACCTATCCAGATAATAGAATTAAATTTAACCAAATCTGTTATAGCCTATTATTTTCTATAAATATAAACTATGATCATAAAGACTAATCATTTATTTCATTATTCACTTACTCAATAAAATATTTTCTTTACACTCTTACTAATTTGAACGTTAAAAAATTTGTTTGTAGACAAATTTTTCTTCAGCCAAGCATTTCAAAAGTGGGCCTTAGTTTACTTATTACAAAAAAATTACATTGGACAAGAACAAAAAGATATAGGAAAACATCACAACTCAAATAAAAAAATAAATATTTATTTCGTTAAAAATAATCAATTAGATTTTTCAACAAAAATTGGTAATAACTAGTAAGTAATTATACACTAGTATTTTTGTGATTTGGCTTTTTGTTTTCTTAAGCTATTTTGAGTCATCATACAATATTGGGAGTAGATGAGGCAGTTTGAAGCAAAGGATGGTGAACAAATATTAATGAAATTAAGATGTATAGTTGTTTTTGTTTGGAAAAAGATATAATAAGCTTACTTTTTTTGGCCGTGGCTAAGCTAGTTTGGGATGGGGTTCGCAAGCACACAGATCTAGGATCCCAAAAATCGCATGTCAATTCGCCAACATAAATTCGTTGCTGACAGAATAGCATTCATGATGATTTGACGCACCATCTTATGATTTGTCTGTTTCTATTCTTCCCCCCTTTTTCTTCAAAAAAAGATAAAGTTCTCACACGTGCCACTACTCACAATATGCCAAACTACATAACCATTTTCATTCTAAAGTTACATGGTACATGTAAGCAAACTAAGAAATCCACACTTGTATAAAGTAAAAGTTCAAGAGAAAAGATACAATACATACAAATTCTAACTTCTATAACTCCTTCGAAGAATTCGAAAGTATTCAAAGGTTTTTTTTTTTTAACTATTTGTTTTAATACATTACAATTAAGGTTGAAATTATTGATGACTTGAAAGATTTGAGTTTATGATTCCTCAACCAAGTGGCTTCGTGTATTTCCTTTTGCAAGGAATGGAAAAATAATAATCTCTTGCAATTTACCAATAGGAGGGGTTACTTTCTCCCACACGTCATGAAGCATAACTTTTCATCTTGGAAGTGGTTGTTTGGCATGGCACCGTCATGATCCTACTTGCAAAACATAACTTTGCATATTGGAAGTACTTGTTTGGCACCATGGAAGCAAAGCCCCACCAGCTAGTGCGCTGCATATGAGAGCACCACGGTAAATCCAGACAAGGTTTTTCAATATGTTTCACAAATTATTTCAATTACATCATTTCACATCTTAGAATATTAATTTGTTTATTTAAAACCAGATATGATCTTTTTCTACACTGTCAAATTTAACACGTTCTTAAGTTATAACATACATATAGTCATGGTTAGTGTAAAAGATCTTACATTACTAATCAATTAAAACCTACTTTAGTGTAATATTAAGATAATTATTAAAAAATTAACAAACAAAGATATAACTAATTTTAAGTGTATCTTTTATCAAATGTAGTTCTGAATTAGTTGAACAACTTTTGACTAAGTTAAATTATGGGAAAAGTAGTGGAGCAAGAGTGAAGATTCCATTAGCGAAGAAGGTGCGACATGCATTGTGTTTGGATAGAATTTAGAAAGCATACATACCCCAAAGATTGATGCCAAATAATGCCAAGTCAAGTAACAGGGAAGCACTTGCATGGCATTATCCATTGTCTGATATCTAAGCAGTAACGAGTTCGGGGCCCCAACCTTCTTCTGCTTCTATAGCCTTATTAATACACCTAACAAAGTGTACTATTAATTTTAACGCATTGGCTTGATTAGACCCACCAACTGTGTGTATTATTAATTGGTCTTTTGAGAACAAAAAAGCTCCTATTTTTAAAAATCATAATTGGTGCATACTCTTTGGATCGACGTGATTATTTGCATACATGAAATTTGGGGTTTTCGAAAATGAAAAGGAGAAGAAGAGAAGAAACAGGCAAAGTGGTGAAGGAAGTGAGGTGGGTTCACTTTTCCATCACTATCGCATCCTTTCTTACCCCAGAAAAGCCTCTACCCGTCTGTTACCGCTTGTCCCTATTATCATCATCATTTCAATCTTTAAGAAACAATTCTCTATTAATATTCTTTTTATCTATGCACAATATTATTATATTTAAAAAATTCAAATCAAAATTACAACTAAAATCTCGCGTTCTCAAATCCATGCAAGTCGCTAACTCTGTTCATAGACTTCCTCATAATAGCAACTTTAGCCAGCCTCTCAGCGGCTCGCCAAGCCGAAGTCGGCGTCAGCGGCTCCACTTTTTCTTCGGCGCGGCTGTTCCCACGCGTTGGCCTCTGTCTGCGCCGCTGAACATCGGCTTGCTCGGCTTCCAGCCAGCGCAGTAGCTCCTCATCCGGCTTACTGCTTTGAATTAGAAGGGCTCGAGCCGAGGAGAGCAAGTGATAAGCCCCAGAGAGATCGTTGTGTTCAGCGAGCCGGGTCGATTCGGCTACGGCTCTCGCGGTGACGTGGAGGTTTCGCAAACGTTCGATCTTGGGGCAGGAGGATCGTACGGTGTGGGGGCGAGGGACTAGCATTGCCTGCTCAACTGGATTTAATGACTCTCGAGTGAGGGGGTCCCGATAAGAGGATCGTACGGTCAGAACGTGGTGGGACCCAGCGAACGCCGCAGGCACTTTCAGTTCCACCAACAATTCCCTCTCCTCCTCTGTGTAGAGATCCCCAATTCGGATCCAACCCGAACCGAGCGAAACGGGTCGACCCGCTAATGAGTACACGCCAGCGATCTCCACGGCGCGCGATCGCGACACCACCTCTAACTGAATCCTGACGTCCTGAGCAACCACGTTCAGCAAACCAGACACGAATTTCGCGAGCGCGTCGTCGGAGAGCGCGTGAGGAGACTCCCCCAAGCGCACCGAATGGACAGGGACTTCGAGGTGCGAGAGGCGCGTGGTCGAGACCAGCGAGGGTCTGTGAATACTGTTTCCGGCACGTGATTCGGTGATATCGGATAGGACGATGATGCTCGCGACGCCGTTCTTCTCGCGGCGGTCCTCGAGTACCTTCGCTGCCTTTTTGACGGCGTCGTTCTTCACCGGAGTTCCTTCTCGGGACTGGTCGATCGCGGCAAGCGCGTCGACAATCCGACGAGCCGATCTCTGGCCGCCGCCGGTCATCCGTCGCAGCGGAAGCAAGCGCTTGGATCCTGCTGAGAATGCGACGATTGAGAGACGATCGGTTGGGCGGAGCAATGAGATTACTTGTCGCATGGAGTTTTTCATTAGGCGGAGTTTGTTGCCAGACATAGCACCGCCTACGTCGAGCACGGCGACGAGATCAATTGGAGCGCGACGAGGTGGTTTCGGAGCGTGCTGCGGCTTGAGCTTCAAAACAACGACGTAGGTCTCGTAGTTTCGGTTGGCAGCGACAATGGCTGCCTCCGGCAGCAACGATAGCTCGAGGTTCCTCCTTATTACCGGGGAGGAAGCTAAATTGGGAAGCGGTGTAACGTTGAAGCCTTGGAATTCGGTTTTGTGGTTGTCTTCTTCCTCCTCGTTATCGGACTCGGGAATGGGATTGAAGCGAGAGAGTGAAGTAGGAGACATGAGAGGTTCGTCATCGTTGTAAACTTTGAAGGTTTTCTTGTTGTTATCGTCGTTGTGGTGGATGGAGAGCACCGGAAGTTCCTTCCAGCTAGTGTTGCAAACGGGGCACGTTAGGATCGGGTGCTTCTTCACTATGCAAGGGAAGTGGAACGTGTGAGAGCATTCCGCTGTGAAAATTGCAGTTCCTTGCCCACTCCTCACACTCTGCATACAGATTCCACATCGACTCTGCAAAGATAAACCATTGAAATTCAACCATTAAGCGGTGATTAACAAGGATAACATGATGAAACTAGTTAAGAATTAAGGAATCGCGTTTGAGACGAAAAAGGTAAAAAAGAAGAAACCAAACTTGGTATATCCTTTTTGTTGCTTACTTTGGATAGGCGTAGAGTGGCTTTGAGAAGTGAGAAGCTGGATGGTGAGTTGGGGGATGAGGGATTTGAGTTATGGAAGAACCTTGGAGTTTTGCATTGAAGTTTTGGGCTGTTAGGGACTGAAGAGGTGGTTCGACAGCGGAGGGTAGGGGTGGGTGGAGGCTGAGATTCGCAGCGGGGAGTTGATGGGTTTGAGAAAAATCCAAACTTGGAAGAAGAGGTTTTGGGAGTGTGATTGGTGTCGTTGTTATTGTTGTGGCAATGTTGTTTTCTCTCAGTTAAGACTTTGGGTTCTGAATCTTTGGGGATGGATGTGCAGAAGGCTCTTCTCCACCCAGTAACCATCCTCACACTCTTCTCAAAGTGACTTTAGGAATTTGGGTGATGATGAATTGGATTGTAGTTTTAGAGGACAGACGCTTTTGCGCATGAAAGATGATTAGAAAGGGGAAAGGAGGATAAGAAAAGAAGAAAGAGGAAGAAGAAATGGATTAGATTGAGGGAGGCTTTTCATGTTTCTCTTTTCCTTCTTTCTATTTCCATTCACCACCATGTATATTTATCCATGTCTTGACCTAGGTGAATTTTCTATTTTTCTGTTTGGAGAGCCTAAAAAAGACCACCTCAATAGAAAAAGCCTTGTGTGTTGCTTCTATATTAAACACTCACTCTCTGGTTGTGTATCTATAATAAAAAAATGTGAAAAGCACGTAAAATGGTAGAAAGAGAGAAGTGGGAATATTATTATCCGGGTAAAGTGAAAGTGGGAGGGTGTTGGGATTAACATGTGTAACTGGCAAGTGGAGGTTGCTAACTACAGTAACAAGTCAACGGCTTCCTTCCTTGGAATTGTGTATGAGTGTCTCATTCCCACGTTATGGTCACCGACCCATGCAACAGTGTGAGGTCCAGAAGCGTCTCCATCTCTCCCTTTGCACGCACAGAGCTTCATTCATGGTTACTCTCATTCATCCCTTTCGCCTTAATCTTCGTCACTTTTTCTCTTTCCCACGAACCCAATTATTCATTCTCCAACCCTTTTATTTTTTAACTCTTTAGAAATTTATTGGTTGGTTGAAATGTGCAGGAAGGAGTTTGAATGAGGTGTTTTGATTGGGCATTAAGTAGCTGAGCCAACTTTGATACCTATCATCTGGTTCCTCCCTAGTGGGCTCCATTTCCTTGGCTATTGATATTAATTGTGTGGGAAATTGTGATGTTCTGGACACAGACCACTCTTTCTCCGCACAAGGGTCAATTCGTCATTCCATCTCTGCAATCCATTAATTACCATAACAATGCATTATTAATTTGGGCTCTAGTCATTCAATTCACTACAATACAATAACGGCCATTGGTTGGGTGTTTCATTTTTTTCTCTTTTTTTAATTTCTTCATCGATCCCAAGAAAATGCCCAACCTAAACACTCTATTCATTCTCCCACCACCAACGTTATTAACACTTCTCCATTTCCCTATTAAACAAAACTTTTTCTTTTCCTCCATCTATTATATATTTAAGACAAATCAGATTACACATGAATTTTGAATCGCTTGATAGCAGTATGTATTGAGCTCTGAAAATTATTTAGAATAGAATGATGATTGTTTTCAACATTGTGAGCATGTGTGATAAATTAGCTGAGTTTTGATTATAGTTATTTAAAAATTATATCCACACTTTTTTTTACGCTAATGTTAATTATGGATTAGGATAAGGGTGGAGTAGTGTGGTTCCAACCACTTATGGCAGAAAGTTATTTTAGACAAGTTATTGTTGAGATTTGCAAATTGGGGCATGTCTTAATGACCCATAACTACTCTCACACTTGGTTTATGATTCATTTCATTGATAAGATCAAACTGTCTTCCAAGGAAGTACTGTGAATAGAATTAGGTGCCAAACCAAACGGTAATTGACTGTGAGTGGCCTCAACGTCCTCGTCAAGCATTTATTTGAAGCCCATAGATGCCACTGCTCCCACCCATCTTAACACAACTTCTGATTCCACCTTCAATGTACATGCCAAAATGCTGCATAAATATTTTTTCAAAGAACTCAAACTGAACAATATTTACCCAAAGTGTCATTCAATATAATTTCTATTATTTATCAAATTCTTGATCATTAATCTTATTATACTAATAGATAACAAATTCAAAATTACTTTAAAAAGTTAGTAATTATAGCCCATCAATAGTGGCTAATTATTTAGTACTAAAAAAGAGTATTTGATGAAAATGGTGTGTGGTGAGAATAGTTTGGACAAGATTAAATAAAACTGAGGCAGTGTTGACATTTCACGAATAAGGAAATGCAGAGTTGCTTTGCTTATGTATGTTCTCTCGTAAAAAGCCAGGTCTAAGGGGGCAGGTTTCACCTCACTGTGTAAAGTTCACTCAGATTTCCCTGTAAAGTTCTCATCACCATCATCATTATCATCATAAAGTCTTTTTAAAATTATTATAATTTAACATCACTCATATTTACCTTCTACAGTTCTGCAACATGATGTCTAATCTAAATGCTGTAGGTGTTATAGCTGAATGAGTTGGCTATTATATTGTTATTTGTATCATTCCAACAGTTAAAAGCTATTGGTAATTGATTTATGAATGTGTAGTGGCCATGGTGGAACTATTGTTCATAACATATTTCATGCAGTGTTATATCAAATAAAACGAAAGATTCCTGACAAGGTTTTGCTATCAGTCACATATCAAACACAGCCAATGGATTAGTTTTCTTTTCATTCTTTTATTCATTCCTTCCCTCAACGTAACATTTTAAAGTTATTTGAATTTAGTTTCAAATTCATAAATACATCATTTAATTAAATTTTAATTTGATCCGTTAAATAAAATCTAATAATATAATCTAACTCATAAAAGTGTAATTAAGTTAGAGTAAGTTTATGCACTAGTACTATAATTAACTTATATCTGAACATGATAAAAGATTTACCCTATGTTTAGATTTGTATGTGTACTGTGCTTAGAGAATTAAAGAGAAGAGAAATTGTTAAAACTAACATATTAAAAAAAAAGAACAATGCAAAATGATGAGAAAAATTTGTTTTTGAACTTTTATTTTCACTATCATACGAAAATTTATCGATTAAATTGTAATTATTTTAATAATTACATTATTAATATTATAT
>Ga0123340_1006243_pt1 | contig 11373 bp, 6 predicted proteins | sample SirMexnodulemix_FD_89961 | JGI IMG/M metagenome (GOLD analysis project Ga0123340, IMG submission 89961) | Root nodule microbial communities of legume samples collected from Mexico - Siratro Mexico nodule mix | ecosystem: Host-associated > Plants > Roots > Nodule | place: Mexico: Nepantla... | reverse complement strand
GATGTGTAAAAAAGAAAGTATATATATAGAGAGAGAGGATGGTACGGTATTGGTGAAAGAAAAAAAAAAAAGTACCAGTAGTTTCTTAAGTGACGTGTTTGGTGGATGTGCACAGAAATGGAGAGGCTCTGGAAACAATAAGAATAGTACTATACTCTTTACTTTCTGATTCTCTCTCTGTCTAATTAATGTTTTTCGTCTTTACTTGCCAACATCAATTGCGCAAAAATAATTTATATGCTTAAAATTAAAAAAAGAACTTAGTATTTTTTTTTTTCTGATGATAGTATTTATTTATTAATTTTTAATGGAACAGTTATGTGCCGGGTTTAGACAAGGGAAAGGGCCTATACTTTTTATTCGTGAAGTCCGAAACAAGGACACCGGGTGGGTTACTGGCCCGTCCGGTTCTGACAAGCTACTACAAAAGTGAGCATTTCAAGACCCGACCTTACGACCCTTATAATGTGTACACCAGTCCGAATGAAGCAATTCTCTGCCCCGACTCATTCCAAAGCATGTACACGCAAATGCTCTGTGGCCTCATAGAGCGCAATAACGTCCTCCGCCTCGGCGCCGTCTTTGCCTCCGGCCTCCTCCGCGCCATCCGATTCCTCCAACTCCATTGGCCCGAACTCGTCCGTGATATCCGATCCGGAACCCTAACTTCCCAAATCACCGACCCTGCAATAAGGGAATACATGGGCAATAATGTACTAAAACCCGACCCGGAATTGGCCCAGTTTATGACCCAAGAGTGCTCGAAGGACAATTGGGAAGGGATCATCACAAGAATTTGGCCCAACACAAAATACCTGGACGTGATCGTAACCGGAGCCATGGCCCAATACATTCCTACGCTTAACTATTACAGCGGAGGATTACCCCTTGCATGCACCATGTACGCTTCTTCCGAGTGCTACTTCGGATTAAACCTTAATCCAATGTGCAAGCCCTCTAAGGTCTCGTACACCATCATGCCAAACATGGCATATTTTGAATTCCTTCTCCACGATCCTAATTCTGGGTCTATCAGTTCAAAACTGGTGGATTTGGTCGATGTGGAGGTTGGAAAGGAATACGAGTTGGTAATCACCACCTATGCGGGACTATACCGCTATCGTGTGGGAGACATCCTCCGAGTCACCGGATTCCACAACTCGGCGCCGCAATTCCACTTCGTGCGACGGAAAAACGTGCTGCTGAGCATTGACTCGGACAAAACGGACGAGTCGGAGTTGCAGAATGGGATTGAGAATGCCTCGAAGCTCTTGGCTGAGTTCAACACGAGTGTGGTGGAATACACCAGTTATGCAGACACAACAACGATTCCAGGTCACTATGTTATTTACTGGGAGTTGTTGAGCAAGGACTCGGCGAACTCACCGAGTCACGATGTGTTGAATCGGTGTTGTTTGGAGATGGAGGAGTCGTTGAACTCCGTGTACAGGCAGTGTCGAGTTACGGATCATTCCATTGGGCCATTGGAAATACGCGTCGTGAAGAATGGAACCTTCGAGGAGCTTATGGATTATGCAATCTCAAGAGGTGCTTCAATAAATCAATACAAGGTACCTAGGTGTGTGAATTTCACACCCATAGTGGAGTTATTGGACTCTAGGGTTGTGTCCGTGCATTTTAGCCAAGAATTGCCACATTGGACCCCTGAAAGGAGAAGGTGAGGTCTTGGTATGTGGCCTTATTGAGCTTGAGTCAAACAGAGAGGTAGATTTTGTTGGTTTTTTGCTAAGTTTTTCTTTTTGGATTAATGTATAGGACTTGCTATTAGTATAAAAGGGAAGATGTTAAATTAGGATGTCTTTTAGGTTATGTATTTCGATTCGATTAACTTGTGGAAAAGATGTGAATTTTCTTTTAGAAAAGTTGTATAATGAATGTATTGGTGTTTTCATGATTGAAGGGATGTAATATTAGAGTTAAAAACATTTCTTTTTGGCAAGTGAAATTGTTCAATTTATTTATGTCATTATTAAATTTATTCAGATTCCTCCGAATTAATCTCGAAAGATGGTAAATTAAGATTAAAATATGTGAATAATGATAAACTAATTATTTTTCTAGTTGATAATGATTAATATTATATTAAGATAACAATCAAGCTATTAAGACAAGTGATATCTGGTTCATGAATTATTACAACATGTTTTAAAGCTTAAAAGCTTAAAATGAAAATAGGAAAGGTAGTTAGGGAGTTGGACAAACTAGTTGAATCCTCCTAGTTAGGGAGGATGAGTGAGTTTTATCACTTTGGTGATAATTCTCAAATGAAACATACCATAAGAGAAGAAAATTACTATAAGGAAAGTAGGACCATCTAACTCAAAATGAAAGAGATGTGTAATATATGATTAATCCTAAAATTGGAATTGGATTTCAAATAATAATACGTTCCTAAATTACATGTTTATTCTCTTGTTTAAGCCACTTGTTTCTCGTTTATTGGATTAGGTTATATACTTATAAGAAACCTAATATTTTGTTGGAAACACATATCTTGTCAAGATTTTTTTGTGTGTTTTAATAAGAATTCTTTATTTTATGTAGATAAGAGTCCATGATAACAAATATCCACCAAGCCCATAACACTTAGTGATTATTGAGAAGAAAGTTCTCATTGCCATCAATTTGCTCAGGGAAGGGTTGTTAAGTGATCACTAAATTGATGAGGCTAGCTGATGACATATGTTTCAGCCAGTCATGTGACATAATAAAGAGGAGATAAAACTTGAGGTTTCATTAAAAGTAACAAGAAAATTGGGTTTGTCTGAGCTTATTTGGGCCTCCAAGCAACTATTCGTGCCCAAATTCAAGCATGAAGATATTTCTCTAAAAAATATGGAACATAATAAGAAGTTCTCTATTTGTGTAAATATTTTAATATAGCTTAGAATAATTTTTGTCATCCTTCCATCATAAAAGAGAAGCATAATCATGCCTAGGACTTATGTGGCATGGAGTATCACACTTAGGGCTTATGCAACATGGAGCATCATGTCTAGGACTGGTGTGTTAAACATGTAATTGCATGGAAACATAAATGGAGAGTGTCGATACCTAATTTTATCCGGATAAAAAAAAAAAAATGTTTTTAATTAATTTTAGAAAAAATTTTCATCTCTAAATTTATTGTTTGTCTAAATTTATTATTTTTCTCTTATTTTTAGAAAAATACAAAAATATAATTTGCAATTTTATAATTATTATTATTATCATTATAATTTATATTTTTTATCTCTTTTTTATTAAAAAAAACAACAAATTAATTTTTATTTGTCTTTTAATTTTATTTTAAAAATTTTATTGCATTTTAAAATAATAATAAAAAATGATACGACTGGCACGTTACGCTCCTCCTCCCTATGCGCCGCTCTCTTTGCACTTTGCACTGCTCAATGCTCCTTGCAATGCGCTGTTCTCCTCCTCTTCCTAACAAGAGATTGTCCTGTCCTTCCTACAACGCTTTCTTATACAACTAGAGTTTCCTTAACAAGAGGTTTGATTCCTACAGTCAAACCTCCAACAACACTTAAAGTTACATAACCTAGAACACTTAGACACGCAATAACGCTCTTTATTGATCCTTGCATTCTCTTCTCTCAATCACATAATACATATATACTCTCTTGGGTTCTCGGAGACAGGGAGTTACAGAGAGAGTTGGAGGAGACATTTTCCTATATTCTGATGTTCAACGAATGAGAAATGGCTTGAAATTGAAAATAGAAGGAAGAAAGAAGAGTTCAAAGAATCGTAAATTACATTAGACTTCAAGAGGTATTGTAATTCTATTCATTAATGCACTGGTCTGTGTTCTAGGTGTGACTCTGTTCATTACTGCATTGGTATGGTTTTGGTTCTATGCTCTTATTGTAGTCGCTTATAACTTCACTGATCTGATTATTGTTCTTTAAACGATTGTGCTTTGACTATGTTCTAATATTGTTTTCCATAGACATCTGAGAATAAGTTTAATTAGTTCAGTAAATACATTTGATTATAAAAGGAAAATCTAAAAGCATTGAACAAAAGATGAGAATTTTTTACTGCCTTGGCACGATATTAAATGGTTTTGTGACTGATGTATTACTACCTCAGGCATGATGTTGTTATTTCTGTCATAAACAATATATATCACGAGAAACCTACATCCAATCTCAAGTCAAAAATTCAAAAAAAAAAAAGGGTTTTGAGTCTAGAGATTAATCCCAATCAAAACCACCTATAGCCAACATTTTTGAAACAAAATGAACTTTGAATCCAACTGAATATTCAACTAGAGTAAGAGAAAACCCAAAAAAAAAAAAAAAATATAAACCAAAGCAAAAAACCACAAAAAGCCATATGTATTTGCTTAACCAAAAACAGAATCAAGCATATGAGTAATCCCCTTCACGCTGCCGGAAGCTCACCACCCACTTCCACAACTTCAGCGTCAAGGGTGGCGTCTTCCTCGTCTCCAAGCTATTTCCCCTCCGTTTTTAGGAACTACCACCACTGTTGTCACTCCCTTTGCCACTGCTGCCACCATTCCTTTTGCTTCCATAAGCCGCTCCCCCACCACGAGCTCCACACCATTCAAGCCACCAAACCCACGTCCTTTGCACCAAACAGCCTTAAATCTCCTCCCACGCGCCTCTAACCACCAATATTCCAAGCCCCTCACCGCCATAGCATCACCCTAACCACCAAAAGCCCTTATTTCCTGTCGCGAGCCATGCCACCGCCTCCAAACATCACCGTCGCAGGTCCTCCGCCACCGTCTGGTCCCATCAGTGTGTTGGTGCCGCCCCTTCTAGCTGTCCACGAACCCTAAGTCTTGATGCGACACTACTACCCTCAAGCCTTCTCCCTTTAGCCTATTTCAATATTAGGTTAAGTTAATTTGTGAAACAACTTTGTTTGGCCCTGGCCCATTGGAGTTTTATTTTGTGAAAAAAAGAGCATGGTATGGCTATATGGTACACATGGTATGCTAACAGGCACCTAATAGCTTTCATATGCTAAGATTTGGAATAAAAGAAGCCACAGCTAAGAGGGAGCCATGCGTGACATGTGTTGCATCCATTTTTAACCTTTTTTTGTCTTCTAGTGTCTTTATTTTTATTCTATTTCTTTTTCTTTCATAAGAATAAAGATTGTTTTATTTTATTCAATTAAATTGTGCTCTTTAAAAGGAAAGTTTCTAAAAAATCTAAAAAATATTATATAATAAAAAATAAAAAAAATTAAAGTTTTCAAAATAAAAAAATAAAATATTTAAGAAAAACAACAAAAAAATATATTTAAATCATTTTTTTTTATCTTTTTAATAAAAATTCGATTAAATATCCAAATAATCGCACACGTTATGCGGAATTTAATTTGAAGAACTTTCGTTATTTCGTTTGGATAATCAAAGGACCGTGAGCGTCAAGCAATATCTAACACCAAAATTTTCTCTTCAAAATTTACTAGAATATAAAAATATCAAATTTTCACAAAATATAAAAAATATAAACTTTTCAAAATTAAAAAATATCAAACATCCTAACAAACAAAATTTCAGCAAAGAACTATGTAATCCTGATTTTCCACCCTTGATGGAAATACGTAGGAGAAAGGTCAAACATTGTCGAGCCCTCTAAAAATTAAAGAATATCTTTGTTTGTTTTATTTTCATCTTTGCCTCTATCTTAGAAAGTAAACATTTTCAAAACCACACTCGTTTTACTTATTTAATTAAAGATACCATCTTAGGACGGGCGTTGTGGGGGTGCTAATACCTTCCCCACATGTAACCGACTCCCGAACCCGAAATCTGATTTTCGCAGACCTATCTTATCCCATTTTCAATTTTTCCATAGTTTTCTTAATAAACTATGGTGGCGACTCCTTTTTCTAAATTTTCAAATAATATTTATATTAACTCTTTTCGGATCGCCGTCCCCATTATAATTCCGATTACGACAGATGGCGACTCCACTGGGGATAATTTGAGAGTCAGGCCATTTTAATTAAATAAATAAAAATGAGTGAGTTTTATAACGTTTATCTTCCTTGTATGTATGTTTACTTTGTTGGAATAATTGAACCCTAGGTTAGATGACATGTGTTGAATTATCTGCTTGGGAACTTTTCTGGCTATTTTGCAGGTGAGGGGTTGTATGCATAATTCTCCCTTCACACACACACAATTACATATCATGAGTGGGGCCCTATACCTGGGTTTGAGAGAGCTTAGAAATAGAAAGGGGTTGTGTAGCAATACTGACAGGATGTACTTCCTTTCTTAATTTTTGTGAGAACCCCAGCTAGAGTTTGTTTGCTTTATTCACATGTTCATAAGCAAGTTATTTACCGACTGCTATCAGTAATGTGGTAAAGTGAGTTGTAGCTCTAGTAGCCTCACACCTTTAGGGATTAGGAGCCATCCTATATGAGAATGCATCTAATGTCTTAGAATCTTTAAGTACTCACCATGCTAAAATCATCTTTTAGGGCATAAAAGGGAGATACGTGCACGCCTCTATCATTCATCGTCTTTCAAAACAAAAATCCAAAATTTTAACAAAAAAAAAATCCAAAAAGTTTTGCAATATTAAAGTGTGAAAATTTTCCTGTTATAAAAGCATGTGTTGCATTTGTGCATATTATAATTGGGAGGGATGTTTGGCTCATGCACTTCCTCACCTATGCATTTCATGCATTTTGGTTCTTACCAATTTCATTTGTTTTAGGTGAAAATTTTAAAGTCGTGTGTATTTTGATAAGATGGAATTTAACATGAAATATGGAATCGAGAGAAAGTCGAACTCAGAGTCACTATAGAAAAGACTCAGCATAAGGGTGAACAAAAGTAATTTGACCAGTCTCAGAGAGTTGGGAGGAAAACTCAAGACAATACAAAGAGAAGCCTTTAGAAAGAAATTTGGGAACCTACTGGGATTACTGGAAGTAGAGGTTCAAATACCTGTGTTCACTATTTTAGCGCAATATTATGACCCACCTTTGAGATGTTTTACATTCTCAAACTTCCAGTTGGTGCCTACTATTGAAGAATTCGAGCAGATTCTAGATCTACCCTTGGAAGGAAAGGCTCCATACACGCATGTGGAACATCGTGCTTCTAGCAAGACTTATGAAAATACATCCTGCAGAGCTAGAAAGCAGAATGGTAAGTAGAAAAGGGGCGAAAGATTTTCCTCAGAAGTTTCTGGAAGCCTATTTGCGTCAACTAGCTGACAAAAAAGACTGGGAAACATTCATGAATATTCTTGTCATGATAATCTATGGAGTTTTGTTGTTTCCCAACATTGAGTATTTCGTGGACTATGTTGCAGTAGATGTGTTTATTGCTAGCAAAACACGATCTAAAACCCAGTTACAGCTATCTTAGTTGATGTTTTCGGGACTCTTGATTTGTGTTCCGAGAGGAAGAAGGGTAAAATGTTGTGCTGCTTGCCCATGCTATATGTATGGCTTATATCTCGTGTTGAAGAGAGAGTTTCTAGTGTCAATTGTCTAGTTCAAAGAGCATTACAACATGACCTTGAAGTTAAAGGATCACAAGACTGGAAACAGTTCTTCGCGACTTTGATAGAAGAAAAGATCAGATGGCATCTTTCATGGCAGCAAATGTCACACCTCATCTATTATTGCGGGAAATACCTTAATGTGCCACTTATTATGACCAAGTGTTACATTAACTATAACCTGGTGCTGGCTCAGAGGCAATTTAGGTATCTCGAACGAAATTAGTTATTTTCGTCTTTACTTATCTTTTATTCTGAGCATTTGAAAATTTTAATTTTCAAATTATGTAGTAAAATCTAAGTAAAAAGGGGTGGCTATCAACACCCAATTTCGTTCAAGTGAAATAAGAAAAATAAAAATAATTTTTGTTATTTTGCTTTTTCGTTTTACTTTTTTGCACCCCCCATTTGTTGCATCTTGTTTCGGGATGCTGCCCATTTTAATACATCGCTAACCCAATTTCTCTATTGGCCTAATTTTCACTTACACATGCGTTGCCTAAGTTCCCATTTCCAATTATTCACCTTCAGTTGGCGCAATTCTACCTTTTTTGCTGGCCCAGTTTTGATTACCCATTTTTCATTTTTTTTCCTTTTCTAACGAGTGCTGACATGGCATGACTATTCATCATCGTTACATGTTCAACCATTTGCATGGGTTTTCTGCTTCAAACATTTTGAAGGTTCATTCATTACATCAAAGCAGTACTTAAACAGTTAAAACAATAATCATTAAGCTCAAACAGAATGACACTTTCGTTCAACGGTGCCATGAAATGTTGGCATGGATTTAGAAGAGAGGAATTGAGATGTTCACGGGGTTGGTGGATGTAATACAGATACACGGTTAGAGACGTAACACACATCATTGAGAAGACTACTCATATTACGAGGATTAGAGATTGAGCGGAGAAGTCATAGAGAAACCAAGAGAAATAACGTTTGCATACTCGGAAAGAGAGAAAAGTTGCAGAAGAAGTGCAGAAGTGAAGAAGACGAAGAGAAGAGTGGAAGAGTGAAACACAATTGATACAAAGCTTTATGTGATTGATTATTCAACGGGTAAGAAAATTTTGACATTTCTTGAATGTTTATGTGAACCTCTGTGTTGGTTTTCTGTTGTCTGTATTCGCCTCTGTATTTCTGCCATCACAGTTCATCGTCGTTTTTGAAAGTAATGCATGAACACATTAATTGTTTGCATTAAGAATTTGTGTGCAAAATGGATTGATTAAACTGTACATAATTCGACGATGACAACGATCGCTACCTTAGGCATGAACTTGGATGTTCCGTTGTCTTTATCCTTTCGAAACCTAGAAACAACCCAAAAATATAACTCAGGAACCTCAAATTCCAATTAAACCATAAATAAACCCAGAAACTTAACTATTCTTCCACTATGAGCTACGTCACATTCGCTGACAACCTCACACATTTTACATTTAATATATAACCTTGACCCATGAACTTAGCCTGAGAACCTCAACCCATAACCACACTAAGGACACCAAACTCAAAAGCCAAGGATCCTCAACTTTAACCCGAGTACCTCAACTCATAAATTAATCCATGAACCTACCTAAATACTTCAACCCATAACCTCGACCGAGGACCAAAACTAAGAAACCAACTAGAGGAAGCTCAACCCATAACCTAAACCCAAGGACGCTCAACCCTTAAACTAAACCGAGCATCTCAACCCTTGAACATAACCATTTTTCCATTGTCAGCTACGTCACACGTTCGTTGACAACTTCATTGATTATACAGAAACCATAACTTTAGCTGAGGATATTCAACCGAGTACTTTAACCTAGAAACCTCATTGAGAACCTAAGCCCAAGAAACAAAAACCCATAACCTTAGTTGAGGACGTTCAACCCAGGAACTAACCCAAGTATCTTAACCCATGAACCAAGATGAGGACTTAAACTCATAACCTCGACCCAAATCCAGAAACATAGCCATTCTTTCATTGTGAGTTATGCCAAATGTTTGCTGACAACCTCACAAATCTTTCGTTTAAATTTTTGCCCTGAGACCGATTCCAGAAATTAATTTAAAATCTAACCTGAACACTGTTCACCCCTTGCCAAGTTCTGAAGTGTTTTACCATTGCACCGAACACACCCTCGGTATTATCAATTTCTTTAATGTTATCATTTACTTCCCCGAGCTCTTTTGCATGGTTGAGCATGTCTTTGGTGTAATGTCAGAGCTCTTCGGTGGAGTCGAGTATATCCTCGGCATCTGGGCAATCCCTTTGAGTTCACCATCATCACTATTCTTCTATTGTTAGTTATGCCACATTTTCGCTGGCTCCCTCATAGATTTTGAACCCTGGACCATATCTTTGCAACCATTTGGTCATGGTCGGGTTCTGAAGTGTTTTACTATTGCACCGAGCACATTTTCAATGTTACCAAGCTCTTTAATGATATCATTTACTTTGTTGTGCTCTTTGTATTAGCCGAGCTCTTCGGCATAGTCGAGCATGTCCTCGACATCTAGGTGAGCTTTTTGAATTCACCACCATCAATATTCTTCCATTGTGAGTTATGTCATGTTTTCGTTGGTTCCCTCATAGATTTTGGACCTTGGACCGTATCTTTGCTACTAAAACTCCTCTCCACAAATAGTAAATTGTTTGCCTCTCAGCTAAACTATATCAACCTAACTTTCAATCACATTATCATAGCCTTTCTTCCACTTAGCTCTGCCACATTTTCGCTGGCCACCTCAGTCTAAATCGCATTGCCAAATACCTTAGACCGTATTACCATATCCTTTTGCCGGGTACCTTTAACAATATCACATGAACTATCATAATCATTTAGAACTACGTATGCCCTGATTTTTCACCCATTATAGATGAAAATATGTAGGAGCAAGGTTTATCCTTGTCGGGTCCTTTAACTTAAAAAATATTCTGTGTTTTTATTTGCAATTTTTTGTTTTACTTTTGGAAAATTAACATTCTATTAAACCACACTCGTTTCATTCATTTAGTTAAGGGTATTGTCTTATGACAGGCATTGCAGGGTGCTAATACCTTCCTCACACGTAACGACTCTCAAATTCGTCTGTGTTTCGTAGACCACCTTTTCTTTTTTTTTTTGGTTTCCTATAGTTTTTTTCATAATAAACTATGGTGGCGACTCTTTTTCATTATTATTATTATTTACATTCACATATTTTATTTCATTTTTTTTTAATTTTCGGATCACTGTCCGCTATCTTCGACGAGGTTGCGACACCATCCCACAATATTTATTGAAGTATTTCAGGTTTCTCCAGAAGAAGAGCAAGATCGTAATCCCAAGGTCAAATTCGAAGACAATCGTGTCAATTTTACAACCACGCAATTCTAGTCCAACTTTTGATAATCCCAAAGTCTAGGTTCCACTCGATTCCTCAAACTCTATTCTTTGATTTTCAATAATACTCAAAAATTGAGCAAATGCTCATGTTAATTAAATCGAGTTCATTACCTGATGGATTTAAGCAAACACTTAAGTCAAAAGCTCGAGAGCCGAACAAACGTTCGAGTTCACTTAACTGTGTATGGTATTCACTATGTTAGTATTCTCACAATACTTAAGGATTTGATGAAGCCATGCAAGACATGTTCAGCAAGACATGTTCAGCAAGCCAAAGCAAGCAAGTGGAAATCTGTTCTAGGTTGTGTCTTAGTGTGAGTGAGTATGATTGGCCATGAAAGAGAACCTATGCACATCTATGGAAAAATTCAGTAACACATGGTCAAAGTGATTCAATCAAATAAAATTAAGGTTTTAACTTTGGGTAAAAATCAGTTTTGGAAAAATGAAACACTGAT
>Ga0123340_1006241_pt1 | contig 11374 bp, 10 predicted proteins | sample SirMexnodulemix_FD_89961 | JGI IMG/M metagenome (GOLD analysis project Ga0123340, IMG submission 89961) | Root nodule microbial communities of legume samples collected from Mexico - Siratro Mexico nodule mix | ecosystem: Host-associated > Plants > Roots > Nodule | place: Mexico: Nepantla... | reverse complement strand
TATAAAAATAATAAATTATTTTCCAAATGCATATATAGCATATAAAATAATGTTAACAATTCCACTATTAGTTACTTCATATGAAAGAAGGTTTTCAAAACTTAAACTAATAAAATCTTTAGGATCAACAATAGTCTCAACGAAGATTAAACAGACTAACTTTGTTGTCCTATTAAAAAAGATATTTTAAATAAAATTAATTATGATAATTTAATAAATAATTTTATATCATAAAAGGTTTGAAAAATAAATTTTAGATAAAAATATCATAATTTTAATTATTTTATTAATTTAGAAAAGATCTATTTTTTTAATTCGTTTTAAGCCTCCTAAAGTCTTGCACTATCACTTAACTACTTTATTTATTTTGTTGTGAGCTTCAAATCATTAATAAATCATTATTTACACTTATTTTTCTAAAACTATAAAAAAAAGCCATTTTTAATATCCAACTAGTATAAATCCCAATCAAAATTAGTTGTTAGAGCAAGAATAAATTAAATTGTATTTATTTTTTGTACAAGAGAAAATGTCTTCTCTAACCAATATAGCTTTATATACGTATTAACATCTCCTATTTTGAGTTTGTTTCTAATTCATTTATCTCCTCTCTCATGAATTTAGTTCAATATTCACTTTTTATTGCCTTTTGGATTGAGTAGGAATTTATGCGGCATTAATGACATCAACAAAGCTTTGATTATTATTAGAAAAACTGTCCATGCAAAAATGTTTAGAACAAAACTGTTTAACATAAGATCTTTTGTCCTTTCTCACTTTAAATAGTAAATTCAATAACACTTTAGTTCCTTGATAGCTTTAATTTTGTTTTCATTTTTATAATTTTTTTTTGTATCTTTTAAGTATTTCTATCTTTTTTATTCTCTATTTTTAAGTACGAATTCGTATTTTTTTTATAGTATATAGGAGCTTTAGTAAATTATAAATATTGTATTTTTCTACTGAAATTCTGTGTTTTCCTACATTAACTTGTACTTACTGTTTAAATTCATGATTTTTTTTAGATGTTTGTTTCAGATTATTTTTGTTGCATCGGATTGCTTATTTTTATAGCTTCAATCTCAATAAATCATAAAAGTTTCAGCAAAATAGTAGTTTTGTAAACAATTTTGTAATTCTGATTTCTATTTGGGCCCATTTCGGTGCAATCTAGGCCTACTGTTTTTGCTTTAGAACACTATAAATATAGGATAGCTGAAGAGATAATTACATAATTAAACAAGCACATGATTAGTCAATTTACAGGTAAAACAGTTTTCTGTTTTTCAGTTTTTGGAGAGCTTATGTTTTTACAGCTTTTACAGATTTTGGCTATTGGAATTCTCTGAGTTTCTTTCAAGTTCTGTTCGGTTCTTCTCCTATCTTCTCTCCTGTTTCTTTACTTGTTCTACTATTTTCAATTCTTAAAGGCGCGTCATAATTTCTTGCTATGAAGAATGTCAAGCAAAATGTGTGAAACTGGTTTTGTTTCTTCATCTTGATACTTTTTGGATTTCAATTCTTGATTAAGAATAATACAATTTGATTAATTTGTTTTTTTTTTTAAACAAGAAAATCAGATGATTGTTTGTGTTCTCTTATTCAGGATGAAAAGGAAATTGGACATGACTCTTTCTTCAGATTCATACTTTCTTTAATGTACTTCAGTTCATTCGTTTAATTCATTCTTTTCAATTTATGTTTTTGCATTAGAGTTCATGCGTTTAATTCACTTCAGTTTCAGTTTATCTCAGTAGCAATTTCAATTTCAGTTTCAGTTCATGTTTATGCAATTCTATTTTCTGCTGTAGTTTCCACAGTTAATGCAATTTTCAGTTCTAGATTTCTGTTGCTGCTTGTCATTTCTGATTTCATTTACTACGTACAACTACTGCACTTGTTCATTATTTTTATTTTCGTTTAGTGTTAATTCAATTTTGTTACGTTCAATTTCAATTTTAATTCCCAAATTCAGTTTTCCAGTTAATTAGGTTTTGTTGTTTTTAGTTTTTACAGTTAATACCATTCCAGTTTTTCTAGTTAATTTTGTTTACATTTTTAGTTTAATCCATTTCCAGTTTCTGTTTCTTTTGATTATTTTTTTTTCTGATTCAATTTTGTTTTAGTTAAATTTTGATTACTCGCTTATAATTCATTCCAAGGTATTTAAATTCATTTTTCAGTTGACAGTTAGATCATTTGTCCAGTCAGTGCATTTTTTGATTTGTTCAATTCTAGTTTCTGCATTTCTGATTTAGTTAGACATTTAACATTCATTTCTATACATTTTTGCTATTTTACAATTCAATTTTCATTTAGATTTCCATTACAGTTGTTGCCATTTTAGTTGAGTTTTACAAATTTTTTTTATTGTTTTTATATCTGCACTTTAGTCATGTTGTTTTCATTCTTCAATTCAGTAACAACGACCCAATTTTAACTTGTCAAAGAAAGAGTATTATACAATGGACATATATTGTATGTGTTTTCAAGATTCAAGCTAGCTTAACCTCTACACTACATTTTAAAGGGGAAGTTAGTTTCTTTGAAAACTTAATATGACTTGAGTTTGTAACTACTCACTTTTATCTTTCAGGATCCTCCGCTTGGAGTGAGACAACTTTTTTGTTTTGTACTCACAGGGTTGTTTCTTTATTTCATATTTTTGCAAAGATATTGTCTTCTTCTTTCTCATGATGAGTTGATTTGATTTCATATATTTGTAGAGACTATATCACTTAAATCTTGAACATTATACAAAGGTAAATATGATAATGACAATATATAGAACACCATTACTTCAAGTGCTTTCTTCCTTTAAAGTAGAGGTTGACAAGAAAACATTATTTTTTATACGAAAAGTACATCCACGGTTGTAAAGATACAACAACTCTCTCGATGACAACGCTTGTAATTGTTTTTATTAGAAGGATAACTAACAAATACATATTTAAGTGCCTTAAGATTTAATTTAATATGATTAAGATTTTGAGAGTGACGAAAGCAGAAGGACTGTCCAATCACCAAACCTTTGACAAAGAGAAAAAGAGAAGATGAAACATCATGGAGGAAGACTCAACATTTGAGAGAAGAATATTAGAAATCTCTTCCTTCTTCTTAATATTGTATATTTCTTATAATAGTATATTTCTTCTATATACGTATAAGTAATTTTTCCTATAATTTTGTATTTTTGTAGAGGTATAAGTCGACCTAACTAAGTCTTGTTGGAGGATTAAAACCTTAGAAGACTAAGTTAATGACCGACTAACACAAGAGGAGGAAGCATGAAGTCAAACTTTAAGCAAAACATGACAAATTTAGGCTAATTTTTGTGCTCACCTCCATGCTTCTTTAGTGTGCCTGATTTGAACACTATTTGAAGACTATCTGTAGCTACATTTTTCCTTGTAAAAGTAGTCTCACATCCTTTAAATGGGGGATTGCAAGAGGGCTCAAACATCTATATATAGATACTCTTGCATCTTGTAAACCTTACCTTTAATTAAATAAGAATTGAGTTGCAAAATCATTGCATTCTTCTTGTTTTTTGAGGTCCCAAAATGGGAGTAATCTTCTCCTAAGTGATGCAGGAATCCCCAAGCTAGATATGAAAAACAGAAGCCGAAAACGTCTATGGTAATAGAGGAAAGGCTTGGTTGTAGGATTGTTTCACTCAAGCTCCAAGGAGTGACTCTTGGATGAATTCTTGAATGAACGAGATCTTTAAAAGTTTGCAGAAAACTCCGAAATAAAAATAATTAACAAAAATACAAGAAATAAAGATAATGTTAGAAATTGGATCAACACCTTGTGTAATCCAAATTCATGAGATAAGTAAGATGGTGATTCGCCACTTGTGACCTAGTTAGGAATTGGGAAGATCCTTGCACCACTCAAATCCATAAGATAAGCAAGATGGTGAATCACCACTTGACACCTAACTCACAAGATAAGAAACCCCAAGAGAGAAACTCCCCACTGCCCTTTGATGAACCTCGATGCGCCATCAAGAAATAAGCTATAAAGTGTTACTCTAGAATAAGCAAAGGAAAAACATCTCTTGAGATTTGACACACTAAATATATATATATTTTTTTTAAAAATTATTCATTCTAAATATGCCAAAATGAGTACAGTAGGTGTCCTTATATAGACTCATGGTGGAAGAGGAAGAGACAAGCTTATTCCTTCCCTAGGTCCAAACTAAACATAGAAAAATAAAAGGAAAATTACATTTTTTTTTATATTTTTCATATCACATCACTAAGATCCTCACTAAGGATCCGTCCTTAGAAGAGGACCTAACTTTTGAGTTCTCTCTTGAGACTTGATAAAGTTTTAATAACTTTTCAAGCTTTTTGCTACCTCAAAGAAGATGCTTCCATCAGAATAGAAACATCACATGCAAAGACTTAACAAGGTAGAATTGCTACTATGAGAGAAAAGGAAACAAAAGACAATAAAGACTCCATACAACTAACATTATTTAAGACACAAGTAGTAAGCTTCCATCCCTTACCTTTTTATCATTTTAAGCTAGCTAAGAACCTACAAAACCTAAAAACAATCATTTAGCCAACTGATGTGAACCCGATTAGGATTAAACCCCATAACTCACAACAAAGAGTATTTGAACACTCCAAGATCCCTAAGTATTCAAATTTTAGGGTGATCTACTTAGAACCCTTGCATTGTAGAATACAACAAAGATCCTAAAATGAAGAAACACTACAAGGATGATCAACCCTTGATAAGCTTGCAAGTCTAATAAAGAACTCAAGAGAGAAACTCTCATTTCTGAAATTTTCAGAATAAAATTCGTATTTCAAATTCAATCCCTTTGTTTACATGTGTATTAGACTTAAATAGACTTTACTAAGCTTCTAAAAATTGACCTGACTCATCATTAGCCTATAAACCTCCTAATTTAATGCTAACAACAACATTTTGGCACCTTTTCAGATGACTAATTAATTACATGAATTGGAAAATGATAAAACACAATTTACTTTAAATCCTATTGAAAAAGTAATCAAAATACATTAAAGCATAGTTTAAAATTTGTCAAAGGTAATGACTGACTCTTTAGATTTTAATTTGGTGGCACATCACATATGGACCCCATGCTTCAATTGGATTGTTTCTAGCCAAAACTCCTTCATAGAATCCTTCATTAGCCTATATTAGATTAAGATCGAAAATCAGATTCAAAGTTAGTCTTCAAATTTGTTTGCTTAGCCCAAATGTGTTGAACCAACCCACTCAATGCCTCCTTCAACTTTCTGACCCTTGACGTTGTGATTGGTCCAGTTGGAATATGTAAAGGGTCATTTCGATTGCTTTGATTTGTATGTTCTTGAGCCTGATTAAACTTAAGCTCTTGGTTCTCATCATCCCTCTTTCCTCAAAAGGATTCAACCTCGAATCACCACCTGCATCATAAATAGATAAATTAGCAACATTAAAGGCAATACTAACACTATACTTACTTGTAAGATCAATCTTATAAGCATTGTCATTTATTCTTTCAATGACTTGAAATGGTCCATCTCCCCTAGGATTCAATTTTGGATTTTCTTTGGGCTGGAAATCTTTCTTTTCTCATATGCACCCATACCCAATCTCCTGGTTCAAATGTAACTCGTCTCCTTCCTTTATTGGCATGAGTTGCATATTGCTCATTTTTCTTTTCAATTTGTTGTTTAACTCGTTCATGGATTTTCTTTACCATCTCAGCTTTCTTCTTACCATCAAGGTTGACTGGTTCGTTGATAGGTAATGCTATCAAATCCATTGGAGTTAACAGATTAAAACCATAAACTACTTCAAAATGAGAATAGTTAGTAGATGAGTGCACAATTTTGTTAAAAGCAAATTCAGCATATGACAAGCAATCTTCCCAATTTTTCAATTCTTTTGAACAATGGTCCTAAGCAATCGAGATAATGTTCTATTGATAACTTCGGTTTGACCATCGGTTTATGGGTGGTGTGAAGTAGAAAATAATAATTTTATTCCAAGTTTTGCCCACAAAACCTTACAAAAATGGTTAAGAAATATTGTATCCCAATCAAATACAATACTTTTGGCATTCTATGAAGTCTCACAATTTCTTTGAAAAACAGTTATGTAACATAAATAACATCATAATTTTTGTGGCAAAGAATAAAACTTGCCATTTTTGAAAACCTATCCTCTACCATAAAATTGAATCTCTACCCTTTTTTGACCTTGGCAACCCCAAAACAAAATCCATAGATATTTCTACCCAAGGTTCATTAGGTACAGGTAAAGGTGTATACAGTCCATGCGGTAAAACTTTTGATTTTGCTCTCTTATATATGTAAGGCACTTATCACAATTTTTCTCAACCTCATGCTTCATTTTCGGCCAATAAAAATGTTCATGCGAAACATCTAATGTTCTTTTAACCCTAAAATATCTCATTAATCCTCCCTCATGGGCTTTCCTTACCAACAGCTCTCGCATAGAAGATTGAGGTATAAATAATTTGTTTTCCCTAAATAAGTAACTGTCAGCTCTATGAAAACTCTTGAATGCCTCTTTTTTACATGCAACAAATATTTGTGCAAAGTTAGAATCATGTTTATAAAATTCTTTTACATATTCAAAACCAATTAACTTTGCATCAAGAGAAGCAAGTACAACATACCTTCTTGATAAGGCATAAGCAACAACATTTTCCTTACCTTTCTTGTATTTGATTACATATGGAAATGGTTTAATGAATTCCATCCATTTTTCATCTCTCTTGTTCAGTTTTCTTTGACCCTTTATATGCTTTAGGGATTGATTATCAATGTAAATCACAAACTATTTTGGCGAAAGATAATGTTGTTAATTGTGTAAAGCTCCTCGTCATAGGTTGTATATTTCAAACCTGCCTCATTCAATTTATCATTGAAGTAGGCGGTTGGCTTCCCTTCCTGTATTAAAACAGCCCTTATACCCAAACCAGATGCATCACATTCTATTTCAAATGTTTTGTTAAAATTTGAAAGGGATAAAATAGGGCAGAACACACTTTATTTTTTGGATTCAGAAATGTATCATTTTGTGCTTCTTCCCATTTGAAACCAACAAGTTTCTTTATCACCTCAGTTAAAGGTGCAACAATGGTACTGAAGTCTTGCTAAGCCGTGAAAGCTTCTTACCTTAGTAACGCTAGTTGGTGTTGGCCATTCTCTTATGCTTTTACCTTTTCTTCATCCACCTCTATTCCTTGAGCACTTACAACATAGCTAAGGAAAACAATTTTACTCATGCAGAAAGAACACTTTTTCTGATTTGCATACAAATTTTCCTTTCTTAGAACATCAAGAACATAATGCAAATGGTTAATGTGTTCATTAAGATTGTTGCTATAAATTAGAATATCATCAAAATATACAACAACACATTTTCCAAGAAATTCACGCAACACATGATTCATTAATCGCATAAAAGTACTTGGTGCATTAGTGAGTCAAAATGGCATGACTAACCATTCATATAGTCCATGTTTTGTTTTGAATGCAATTTTTCACTCACCACCTTCCCTCATTCTAATTTGATGGTATCCATATTTTAAATCAATTTTTGAGAAAACAGTGGAACCATGCAATTAATCAAGCATGTCATCTAACCTAGGGATAGAGTGATGATATTTTACCGTAATGTTGTTTACAGCTCTGCAATCACAACACATTCACCATGTTCAATCCTTCTTTGGCACAAGTAGAACTGGAACTGCACAGGGACTCAAGCTCTCCCTCGCATGTCCTTTTGCCAAAAGTTCTTCAACCTACCTTTGTAATTCTTTGGTTTCTTCAGGATTGCACCTATAGGCTGACTGGTTTGGAATAGTTGCACCAAGAATGAAATCTATTTGATGCTCAATTCCTCTAATGGGTGGCAATCCACTAAGGGTTTCTTCTGGAAACAAGTCTTCAAATTCCTACAATCATGAACTAACAAAACTAGGAAGAGAAGTGACAAGTGAATTAAAGGTCAAGCAAGCCTCCTTGTAGACAAATACAAGTATTGGTTGTTTGGTAAAATAGGCTACCCTTATTTCACTTGTTTTACATAAAAAATTTATGCTCTTTTAGCCTCTCATCTTTCTTGTTTCTCTTTTACCTCACCTCATTTTTTTCTATTTTACTTTTCTATTCATTTCCTTTTTTCTCTCTTTCTCTTTTCATTTTCAACTGGTCTTCACACACTTGCTTAGGAGTAAGTGGTGCAAGGGTGATGGTTCTATTATTTCTCACAAATGAGTATCTATTGGTGTAACCATCCTTTGTTGCCCTCTGATCAAACTCCTATGGTCTCCCCAAGAGTAAAGGTCCCGCATGCATAGGAAAACGAAACTAGAACCTATTTCTTTACCTGGATTTCCCCACATTCATTCAGCCATTGCAATTTATAAGGTTTGGGATGTTTAAGGATTGACATGTTCAGCTTCTCAACCAATGTGGTACTTGCAACATTTGTGCAACTTCCTCCATCAATGATCATACTACACACCTTATTGTTGATGAACAACGAGTATGAAAAATACTCTCCCTTTGTTGTTCCATGTCATCTTCTTTAACCTGAGAATTTAGAACACGTCTAGTTACAAGTGCTTTTCCCTCAACTACATATTCAACTTCATCATCACTTTCTTCTTCAGTTTCAGCCATGGATTTATCACCTTCACTTTCACTTTCCACAGTATTGTCACGCAGAACTATGACTCTCTTATTTGGGCATTGTGATGATATATGACCTGAGCCAAGACATTTAAAACATTTTATATCTCTGTTTCTAGAGGATTGGGTTTCAGCTTTACCTTTCCCCTTTAAACCCTCTGTTCTTTTGTTCTTGGCTGCTTCCTTTGGAATACCCTTTTCCTCCTTCTTCCAGCTTGGTTTGTAGGATAAACCAAAACCAGTGTTGTACTTAGAGATTCCTTTTTGCTTAAGTTGTCTTTCCACCTTAATGGTCATATACACCATGTCTTCTAATTCTACATAGTGTTGCAACTCCACTACATGCGCAATTTCTTTGTTCAGCCCATTGAGAAATCGTGCCATGGTTGCTTCTCTATCTTCATTCACATCAGCTCTCACTATTGCCATCTCCATCTCCTTACAATAGTCCTCCACACATTTAGAGTCTTGCATAAGTCTCTACAATTTTTGGTAGAGGTCTCTATAGTAATGGCTGGGAACAAACCTCTTCCTCATTAGAGCCTTCATTTCTCTCCATGTTTCTACTGGTCTCTCTCTATCTCTCCTCCTACTCAACACCAATTCATCCCACCACACCATGGCATAACCAGTGAACTCTATCACAACCAACTTCACCTTTTTTGCATCTGAATAATTATGGCAGTCAAAGATGAACACCATTTTCTTCTCCCACTCCAAATATATTTCAGGATCATTCGTCCCTTGAAAAGAAGGTATTTTCATTTTGATGTTATTAAGGCTTCCATCTCTATGATCAAATCTCCTATAATTTCTCCCACACCTATCTCCTCTACACTTATTTCTACCCATCATAAAATCATATTCCTCCTTTGTCTCCTCTCTATTTTCTCTAACAGAGTCATCATTTTCACTCTCTCCATGATTTCTCCTATTTCGCCTTGAACTATTTCCATCATCACATCGATCATTTTGCAAATTGGTTAATTTCTCATCTTGCCTATCACCATCTCAGCCAATGTGATACTCGTAACATTTGTGCAGCTTCACCATCTATGATGATACTACATACCTTATTGATGATAAGGCAGTGAGTATGAAAGATATTTTTCCTTTGTTGTTCCATGTCATCTTCTTTAACTTGGAATTCAAAACACGTCTGGTTACAAGTGTTTCTCCCTCAACTCCATATTCAAATCCATCATCACTATCATTGTCAAATTCATCCATGGATTCATCTCCTTAACTTTGAGATTCCACAATATTGTCATGCAGAACCATGACTCTCTTGTTTGGACATTGTGATGATATGTGACCTGATCCATGACATTTAAAACATTCTATATCTCTATTTCAAGTGGATTGTATTTTAGCTTTACCATTGCTCTTCAAATCCTTTGCAATTTTGTTTTTGATGGTTTTTTTGGAATGCGCTTTTCTTGCTTCTTCCAACTTGATTTGAATGATGAACCAGAACTTGTGTGGTACTTAGAAATTCATTTTTGCTTAAGTTGCTTCTCCACCTTAATGGCCATATACACCATGTCTTCTAGTTCTACGTAATGCTGCAACTCTACAATATGTGTGATTTCCTTGTTCAAACCTTTGAGAAATCGTGCCATGGTTGCTACTCTATATTCATTTACATAAGCTCCCACCATTGGCATCTCTATTTCCTTATAGTAGTCCTCAACACATTTAGATACCTGTATAAGTCTTTGCAATTTTTTATGGGGGTCTTTATAGCAATGGTTGGCAACATACCTCTTTCTGATTAGAGCCTTCATTTCTCTCCATGTTTCTACTAGTCTCTCCATCTCTCCTCTTATTCAAAACAATTTATCCCACCACACTATGGTATAATCAGTGAATTCTATCACAACCAACTTCACCTTTTTTGCATCTCAATAATTATGGAAGTCCAAATTCAACTCCATTTTCTTCTCCCATTCCAAACATATTTCATGATCATTCGTCCCTTTTAAAGAAGATATTTTTGTTTCGATGTTATTAAGGCTTCCATCTCTGTTATCAAATCTCTTGTGATTTTTCCCACACCTATCTCCTCTATGTCTGTTTCTACCTATTACGAAATTATATTCCTCCTCCGTCTCCCTTCTATTTTCTCTACTAGAGTCATCATCTTGACTCCCTCCATGATTTTTCCTACTTTTCCTTGCACTATTCCCATCGTCAAATCGATCATTTGCATTGTTTTAAGAGTAAAATCAAGGTTTGATGAGTCTCCAGAATTTTTCTCTCTATTTTCCATTTGTAGAACCTAAAATGAAAATGTTAGTAATAAAAAAAATATTCCTCACTATTCCTCACTTATTTACGCTCAAGGATGATGTTTTACACTCATGTTTGCTCTCTAATTTTTGGCTTTTTGTATTGTAATAAAATTTCAAACACTTTTGGCCTTCTTCCTTTTTTTAACCCTCTCTGTAAGCTCTTAAGAGGCCTTAAAACTCAGTCTAAGCAATCGCCAAGTAGAATGATGCAATACTTTTTGAAACACGGGTCTTAACTTTAAAATACATAAATATTCTCCACAAGTATAGAATATGAAATTCTTTTGTCTACAACAGAAACACCAAACGCTATAGTACTTCTTTTCTTTTCTTTTTTTTTTTTTTTTTTTTTTTTTTTTACAATTTTTTTTTTTTAAAAAG
>Ga0123340_1006234_pt1 | contig 11381 bp, 10 predicted proteins | sample SirMexnodulemix_FD_89961 | JGI IMG/M metagenome (GOLD analysis project Ga0123340, IMG submission 89961) | Root nodule microbial communities of legume samples collected from Mexico - Siratro Mexico nodule mix | ecosystem: Host-associated > Plants > Roots > Nodule | place: Mexico: Nepantla... | reverse complement strand
GTTTTTATTGGAATTCGCCTTGAGCAAGAATTTGGATTTGGTATGTTTTTGGTATTTACCTTTGCATTGTCCAATTATATCATTTCCTTTTCTTTTTTTTTTTTTCTTTTTCTTTCATGACAACAAAAACAAAATCACATTACTAAGGGTTTATTGCATAAATGTTCTGGAAGTCAAGAAACTTGGCAGAGTTTAGCAACTATCTCAGTTTCAGATTGTAATATATACTTTGCTCGTCCTTTGCAGTTAGAATAGGATTTCTGTATGTGATATCTGGTTTTGGAGGGAGTTTGCTGTCTGCTCTGTTCATACCAGAAGGTATATCTGTTGGTGCTTCTGGTGCATTATTTGGTTTACTAGGGGGCATGCTATCAGAGCTGTTGATAAATTGGACAATATATGCCAACAAGGTGAGTGATTAAATAAATATGTTCTATTCATTAGTGCTTCCTTCCTAATAAACAATCTGCTCTACTCTTGGTGTAACTGACATTTTATTTCTTCTGTATTCTATGTTTGTATTCTTTTGCAGTTGGCAGCTTTATTGACTCTTCTAGTCATCGTTGTAATCAATTTAGCTGTTGGAATTCTTCCACATGTGGACAATTTTGCTCATATTGGAGGATTTATCTCTGGCTTTCTTCTTGGGTTTATCTTTTTGATTCGCCCTCAGTTTAAATGGGTTAGTAGTAGACAAAGGAATTCTAGCTCAGGACATGCTGGACCTCCGGTGAAATACAAGCACAAACCTTATCAGTATGTACTGTGGATCATATCCTTCGTATTACTGGTTGCTGGGTAAGTTCTCTTTCATTTACGACTTCAATTCGTCACATATGACTTTCTGGCTAGCGAAACTATATCAAATTACACTGTTTGAACCACAAATTGCAAGATTCTAACAACTTCGTTAAAGAAATCAAGATTCTGAATGTCTGCGCTTTACAAAGGCTTTGTTAGATACATTGGTATATTGGAAAACTCTCTTTAACTGGTCTCTATGTGGTTTTGTTTATCCGGGCTTTTCTCCCTTTTAGGAGGGTTCTTGATCCTCCTAGCTCTGAGTTCTCTGTATATTGCCTATGTTTTCCTTCCACGGCAAGATTTATAAATTCATGCTACAATGATATATTAATTAAATCTTATGGCTTGAGAAGTACTGCTTTTTCTTATTTTTTACATTTAGGATTTTATCTCTTTTGGTGTGCTCTGCAATTTGATTTATCACACTACGCCCCCAAATCTGAGCGTTCTATATTTTGACAGCTTGGTTACTGGGCTGGTTTTGCTTCTTCGAAGTGTTAACCTGAATGACCACTGCTCATGGTGTCATTACTTAAGTTGTGTCCCTACATCAAAATGGAGCTGCAAAGCACAACAATTTTATTGTGAGGTTAGTGCTCTTTCATGGAGTACTTGGCATCCATGCAGCTTCCTATTGCAGAAGCTAATGGAATTAATTATGTGACTTTGTTGAAAGAAATTATATGATTTTTGTTGCCAAAATTTAATGCCTATTCAAACACATTATCTTAAGAAGATTGCTTACAATGTTTTTCCTATATCTAAGTGGTTGGTTTTGATACGGATGTTTTCTGATGCAATGCTGCAGTCAGTCCAAATGGGAAATCAGCTTAACATAACATGCTTGAGCAATGGGAAAAGTAACATTTTTCCTCTTTCAAATACTAGCTCGACGGATGCTCAACAACAGATATGTTCTCAACTTTGCAACTGATAGATCACTCGTGCAACATTTCTTAAGGCAAATGCCTTCAGCAACTTGTGTATATGATCATACTTACTGATTCAGAGATATTATTTCTTCTGGATAGGCAACAAGGGTTGTTATGACAGCCATTACTAGTATATTCTACCACTGTTTTTCCATCTTAGTTATGAATTACAATGTTCTAGTATTCTTTTGTAGCAGAAAGAGAGGAAGTTGTATTTGATTAAAGAAGCAAAAGTACTCATCAAATATAGTAAATGTTGTCAAATGGATTGATTGTAAAAAAAGATGCATAATTTAGATTTAGCTTTGGCTTTTATTTCAGGTTAGTTCTTTTTGTTATACAGTGCTAATCCAACGATTCTATTATTTGCTAGACATCCGAAATCTTCAAATTTTCATATCCTTTGACATTTGGTGCTGTAATATCTCTATTTTTTGTTTCCTTTAAATGCTAAGGCATCAAAGGTCCAACAATGGTGAGAGCAAATCCAGTACTGACCAAATCATGAAAATGATAATTGACAAATGAAGCTGAATTGTTTTTCATGTGTTTTCTCTAGCTTCTACACAAGACCACTGAATTGGTACTATTTTTTTGGTGGGGCTAAAAGAAGTGGTCAAAGCTTCATGATATATATTTTGCCCCACTAATTTCCGACATTACACAATTTTTTTTATCACCTCTTATTCATTTCAAAATAAATTTGTAGAATGTAAGACTTAAATTTCGAATAGTTTATTCTTAAATAAATGGAAGGTGGTAATAAAGACGTGGGTTGCAGAAAAAGAACATGCCAATATATAGCCTTCAATTTCTTGGGTACTTATTGAGTTCCCCTTAAGTTTTTTATTAATAAAATTATTATTTTAATATAGATCTCTTGGGAATTTATTAAAATTGAAGAACTTATTTATACAATTTTTTTTTAGTTTTGAGGAACTCATACTTTTTTTCATGACCATGATTCACTAGTATTCCAAATTTTCGTCTTAGATTAATTTGTTGGATCGAAGTACTTAAAATCGGACCAAAAATTAGAAATTTATATTTATAAAATTCATATGAAAATAATTTTTTTATTAAGAAACTTAAATATGAAATTATCTTTCACTTCCTTCCCTGTGTTTTTGAATTTATTAAAAGAGATGGAATAATGTTGACTTTTGTCATCCTTAATTAAAATTCACTGACACAAATTCTAAGAAAAAGTTGACTAGAGAGTTGAAATCAACTAAAAATCCTACTTAGCCCAATTCTGTGTTTTTTAACATTGTACTGTGTTAAGCGACACTAAATATCGTTTAGAAAGAAATGAAGATTTTTTTTTTCTTTATTACTTGGAGAAAAATAAATAAAGCACAATTTTTTTAATTTTTATAAAGTTTTAATTTTTTGATATCAAATTTATGTTTTTAATCTAAATTTTTAAAAAGGGTAGATTTGTGTTAGGTTATAAAAGAGCATTTAGAAGTCTGAGTGCTAACTCTATTGCGGTACTACTACCCACTGGCTTAGCCAGGTTGCAGGGTTCCTGCTTCATGCCTTGAATAAATGAAGTGCTATCATTGTTTCAACTGCTTGCTGAAAAAATATGTAAACAATTATTAGTAGTTCAACACTCTTGCCTTATAGGGTACCTTCTTTAAGAGTTTCTGATGTGCCACCTAATTTTTTACGGTTGGATTGGGAGAATTTGTGACTCCTGGTAAGAAGGAAGGACCATTGATGCTTGTAGGGTAGATGGTAAATGCTTTCTCTTCCTCATACCACCTCAATTTTTCCCATTCCTAATTCTGTGGCCCCCCTCAGCATTTTGTAACCGGTAGTTAAATATGATGGTATGGTAGTTGGTACTTTGGACAATGGTAGTTAGGAATACGGAGAAGACAATAAAGAAGGATGTTAGTGCTCCATAATCTTAGGAACACCAAAAGGAGAAACAAAGAAAAAAGTATAGACAATGTCACACGGTGCTCCTGTGGGATTAGAACATGAATCTTTTAAATTAAGAGAAAACTTAGCTTTCCACTGAAGTTAAAGTAGTCCACTCATACAATCAAATGGTCCAAAGTTGAACGCAGGGCAAGTCTGGGGAATATGATTACTACATCTGCATGCATGCCAAATTCAGTACATCATCATTGTTCCTCATAATACATTTTCAACCTTCTGCCTTATTTTTTCAATATAAATTCATTTTGAAGGCAATCTTGGCAAAGTTGACAGGGCAGATCAAATTGCTAGGCACAAATTGTTCCCTCCCAATTATTATAATTTGTTTTGGATGGGAATTGACATAGCACCAACGTCCAATAATTGATCTTTTCTGTTATACTACGTTTGGTGGAACTTGGAAGGATGCATCTTGCATCATCATTCAACTGTGCCTTCTTTAAAATATCCAAATGTGAAAAACTTAGTATATAGTTGGCTTATTTGAAAACTTTTAAAATAAATTCATATTAATGCTTTTTTTTGAATTAAAGTACTTCGACTAGATATTAGACTTCTAATCACGTTCAAAAGAAAGGTTATTTATCAAGCATGTCACATTTCTTACACGTAACATACAAGAGTAGGTTTATGAAAGATCTCAGAGGCACATTATATACATTATTTTATTTCTCAGCAAATCTAATGTATTTTTTCAGTGAGATGGTAACATGACACACATCCATTGTAGAAAAACGTTCTTTGCTTAATTTAAGGTGTAATGAATGAGTTTGTCCATGTTGTCTCCTCTTTCTTGTGAAACCGGTGTTGATCCCCTCTATCTTTGTCTATCCTTCCCTCGTACTGCACATTCATTCCAAGTGCAGGAAATCATTCCAGACGAACAAGGTGGGGTCTTGTGAACTAAAGCAAGAACAATCCCATAATATGGTTATGTGTATTTTTTCACTGGCCAAGTTTTTTACTTGGTTAGCAAAGTTTTGAAATTTACCGAAGTCAACTAAAAGAATACACCCATTTGACAGCTTAGCCACAAATTTTGACAAGAATAAATGCGTTCTTAGCTTTATATTAAATATCACATGGAAGGAAGATCATTGATAGGGATGGAAATGGATAAACTTGTAGTGAGTAACTCAATATTTGCAACTTGGTGGGGGCACCCCATCTTCTTGAATGGTGTGGATTTTGGTCTAGTTTTCGTCACACATTCACACCAATCACCACATGCAATCTTTTGGACTGTCTTTGCCCTCGGTCACAAGGAGCATGTGCAAGACAATGGTGCTGCATTCTGAGTTGCATCCACACCATTGCAAGGCAAAATATAGAGAGAAGGTGTTAGATTACGCCACCTCCGGGTCTAAATTTATGTTAGTTTAAGAAACTTTAGGTCAAGATGCTCATGGGAAAGGGAGGCTTGTTGACTATCTTTATTCCAAGCATTTAAATATGTCATGTTTTAGTTGAAGGGAATGAATCTATTTACAACCAAACCAACCACTATAGGTTTGCTTTCAAATCAAAAAGGGGAAAGCTGGTTGTGGAGGACTGCATTTGGTCATGGATGACCCAATAAATCAAAAGCATGGTGCATGGCCCCAGCAATTAAGCCTAAAATGGTGGCACCAAATGTTCCCCGTTCTCTAGTCTATTGGGAATATGGTGTGGAAAGTGAAGGCCAAAAAGATCATCACATCACCCAAACGTGAAAAATACTCCGTTCTATAAACAAATTAAAGTCAGCAGATAAAAGTGGTCAGGTATCATATAATCCCACCAAATAAGTCCTTGTATTAATTGAAAACACAACCCTCAAGCATTCAGTCACCAACTCACTTGTTACTCCTTTCTTTTTCACATTATAGGTATCTCTATTTCTGCATGTTAAGTTAATTAAATTTTGCATTTTAGATACATGTTCATTTATATCAGTATTGGGGTTGTTCAAAAGAATCTTGAGCAAAATTTACCAATGAACTGAATTAAAATGTCCAACCATTCTCAATAGTGAACGGTACCAATAAATTTGTTTGATTCCATTCCTACAAATTACTTTTCAATTGGGTTTGTTTTTCTCTCCAAATAGGCATTTTATTTACTAGTTTGGTTTAGAATAGAGGAACAATTCAATGCATTAATCTAGAATCAGTTCAGTTTGCATCTTAAAAAATACAGTGCATCAAATTAAAGAAATTATCTTCGCTACTGATCCTGTTTTCTGATCATTTTATATGAAAATTTTTTGTCCTCTTGTTGTACTATCCATACGGGAAAGGAATCAGAGACACAAGATTGAACAGTTCTTCCTCTTGGCTTTGGACTCAGACTCTTTACACGATTACCAAGTTACCCAATTAAACCTAACAAGTTAATATCAATCATATGGATAGCGTCCAATGAGAAACACTCAAAAAGCATATTAACAAAGCCTTTCCCGTCGTACACGGTACACTGCTTCATACGCAGTCATAATTTTTAATAGTTCATAAGAAATTGCATTGGGACATTAACTTAAGTAAAATATAATAACATGGTATTGCTGACAAATATAATAAAAACAAAAGGAAGGGAATAACGAGAAGATCTCAGATTACTAAGTCAACGTTCAATGTCATTTGCTTTGTCTAGGAATTTATTAATTTCTTGGTAAAAAGCATTGGATTGTGCGTAATCACAACAACGTAAATTTAGCACTGCATCATATATTTTTTTTCAGCAAAGAATAATAATATCATGAATTACACTCTCACAATTATACATATATTCACTATATTAACTTAGTCACTGACCATAAAGTTGATCACTCTATATCATATTACTATCTGTGTCCTATATCATGATGCTTGATGATTCATGATTGACGAAACACAAGTCTACAAGGGATGCTAAAGGTAGTGACTTTACTATTTGTTTTTCACATTCACTTGATTAATACCTACTAATCATATTTCCACTTGACCCCAAGTTTCATTTACACAATTTGAATTTAGGTACATGCATGTTTTTCCTCCAAATTATTATTAGTAAAGAACAAACAATGGACTGTTGACCGATTGAAAAGGGAAAAGCAATGTATATCCTTGTTGACAATGTTGGATTCCCTTTTCACGCCAAAAGTGTCTCTACATAAAAATTTAACCTACTTTTGTTATTGGCACCGTGAGGCTTTAAAATATGACATTGGCTAGGAGAAATAGGGTTCTAAATGAATGTTTGCTTATGGTGTTGTACTTGGTTGTGCAAATGTGATGCATCACACCTCTTAAGACGTCTAATTGTGAAAAAAAAAAGGTCTTCAAAGTATGGTATGAGTTTCTGTCATCTAGTATGGAATTCGATTTCTACTAACTCATCTCAAACTTGAGCCTTTTTCAGTTCAGTTTGAGCTTTACTTGAATTTGCTGGTTTTGCTCGTCAACAAAATTTCCCTCCTTTTTTATACGTTTTATAAGAATGTTCCAAAAAGAGGAATCAAATGATGAACTAACGAAATATAGGGTGTAAACAGTAAACTGTTCATCATCAATCAGCTTTTCATATTTGGGGTATCCAATGCTACTAACTATCCAATTTATTTAGTTAATAATAAAAATGTAGCTATTTTAAACAACCCTCCCTATTCCTATACTTTGCGTAGCTAATAATAGTTATCTTCGAAAGTAGAAAGGATCAATAACAGTGCTGGTGACATGAAAGCTAGTTTATCGTAAATATTAAATAAGAGTAATGGCAATTAGCTGGTGCTAATATAAAACAAACTAACTTTATGATTAAAGTTAACAAAAAAGAACGTACTTATTATGGATTAGTCAAACAATTATATACAAGCTCTTATAATAACTAAAGAATTAGGCTGTGATAAAAATAAATTGTTTTTCATATTTGGTCATAAGAATACCGTAAAAAGAAGAGTGCTATGCAGTAAATCCTTACATGATCAGTGATAAAATACATTTTGTAGTAAAGTCATTGGCTCTCTGACTAATTATCACTTTTTGATCATTTCTTCGTGGACATAAGATTATAAGTATTAATTTATTTATAAAGATTATAAAGAAATTTAATCCTAAAAGATATTGTGGTTAGTTAAAACCACCTATTTTATGCATGCATGTGCATTGGGTTTGAGTGGACCACGTAGGCATAGTTAAAGGGCACAGAGAGCGGAGCGATGATTAAGGGAAGAGAGGGTCCACCATCCACTCTTCTTAAGTGTGTATTGCGTTTCTGCTTTTCTTCAATTTCTTGTCTCTTATTTTCCCCTCACCATTTTACAATTTCTTCTTTCAATTAAAAGTGAAATGAAAAGCAGAAGTTCTTAAATCGTACTATAATACCCTTAAATCGTTTATTTATACGTTAAACATATATGTAAAATTGCCAAGTCAAATATAGTTGTTAAACAACTTACCAAGTTAATAAACTTATCATACATTATAGATTTATAAACTTTTATTATCATATATATTTGAAGTTCAGATCATTTGACTAAGAAATGTATATTGTATTGTATTTAGTCTAGTCTAAAAATAAAAATATTTTGAAGATGGATATATTTTGATTTGGGTCATTCTTGGTTGAAGTGTGAGACATGTATGATTTATATCATAAATTATGTCGTTGGGGGATTCACCTACTCTAATCAAGCCCGCACATCACGCCACCCACTAATCTCCGCTTCTTTCTTTGAACACCATTGTCACGCTGTGTTCTTTTCTTCACATTTTTTGTTATTTACTAATTTTTTTATTATAAAAGATGAAAAAAAAAAGGACAAAAAAACAAGCTTCTCTGGAGAGCACGAGGTTTTACAGAAGTTTACCATTAGCAGTACATACATACAGATCCTGATGTCATCAGAAGGAAATGAGTTGGAAACATGTTATAATCTGAACAGAGAATGGTTATTCATAATAGGTTTGATTCCAACTAATATTAACGTGACAAAGTGAAAATCGAATTTCCCAAAGATTTGGTTCGTTTACTTGTCCTTTCCACGTTGTCTGTTGGATGATCATGATTCAGGTCCCTCCTTCAAAATCAAAATAATTTTACAAAAAATCCAAAAATGTCACCAAGGAAATTAAAGAAACGGATTGCATTACTGCATGGAGCCCACAGTGGTGACAGTGGGAATAGAATTTGGAAGTGTCACCTACGGACTGGAGACAGTGCAGTTGAGCTTTGGTGGGAATAAATTTACTTAAGAAAAATCTTTTCTTTTTCTCTTTTTTAGAATTACAATTACATAAAGAAGGCATTAATTTAGTTTTAAGAAAAAGGGTGGCATTTAATAAGTAGAGAGAAGCTTGAGAATTCCACGTGTGGCCCCCACAGTGAAGAGGTTTTTGTTCCCACCAAGAAGGTTTCTCGTCCATAAGTACTCCATCCCTACTTGCCACCCACTCAATACTCGTCCTCATTATCTCTCTTTGCTCTTCGCTTTCTCTTCACTTTCTCTTCACTTTGAACTAAAATGGCTGTGCTAGGTATAGCACTGTGCCTTGCATCCATAATGTGGATGGTGGAAGCTCGAATTCCAGGAGTTTATACCGGCGGCGCGTGGCAAAGTGCTCACGCCACCTTCTACGGAGGATCCGATGCTTCCGGCACAATGGGTGTGTAGTGTCGTACTATGTAGTTTTAACATGTAACATGTACCATGTAACATGTGTTTTCGACTTTTCTCTAACAATGTGTGTCTGTGTGTGTTTTTTCAGGGGGAGCTTGCGGGTACGGAAACCTGTACAGCCAAGGGTACGGAGTGAACACGGCGGCGTTGAGCACAGCACTGTTCAACAATGGCCTGAGCTGCGGAGCGTGTTTTGAGATCAAATGCGCAAACGACAAGCAGTGGTGTCACTCCGGAAGCCCTTCCATCTTCATCACCGCCACCAACTTCTGTCCGCCGAACTACGCTCTTCCTAACGACAATGGCGGCTGGTGCAACCCGCCTCGCCCTCACTTCGACCTGGCCATGCCCATGTTCCTCAAAATCGCCGAATACCGCGCCGGCATCGTACCTGTCGCCTACCGCAGGTACACACATTTATTTCTCAAATGCTGTTAGTTATTAGAAAGTAAGTTTAAGCGGTTTTATTAGTTAGTTGGCGGTTAACTTAACGTTGTTTGGTGTTTTGTTTAGGGTGCCATGTATGAAGCATGGGGGAATCAGGTTCACGATCAACGGTTTCCGTTACTTCAACTTGGTGCTGATCAGCAACGTCGCGGGTGCAGGGGATCTGGTGCACGCCTACGTTAAAGGTTCGCGAACCGGTTGGATGCCAATGAGCCGGAACTGGGGTCAAAACTGGCAGTCAAACGCCGTTTTGGTGGGACAGGCTTTGTCCTTCAGAGTCACCGCCAGTGACCGTCGTTCTTCCACCTCTTGGAACATTGCTCCACCTCATTGGCAATTTGGTCAAACTTTCACCGGAAAAAACTTTCGTGTCTGACTCTCACCACACACACCCTTCTTTTTCTTTTTTCTAATTTTATTTTGTTTTCTTAAAATATATATATCCATATATAAAAAAGTGCAAGTTCGTTTTCTTTTTGTTCAGCTTCCCAGTCCCACCACCACCACCATTTTATCTATTTCCATTTTTGCCCTTTTTGGCTTCCATAGATCTTGATGTTTTTTGACTGCATGTTTTGGAGACTGTGATGGAGTGCAGGGGAAAGTTGATTAGTGGGTAGTGATTATTGAGTGACAGCTTTTGTACCACAAAAGTTTGACTTTGGTTTGTTGTTTCATACTATTTTTATTTTTCAATTATTAATGTTGGGGTGCGCGCGTAAGTTGTACGCTCCGATTAGCTTAGGAAATGCTGAAGCGGCTAGGGAAAAGACTGTAGTAGCCCGCGGCTAATTAGCATTTTATTTTATGAAATGTTGCTATTATATTATAATGGTAATATTTATTAATTCAATATATAGATTATTGTATTGTTCCACGTATCTAAGAAAGCGTGCGATGTTTGCTTGATTTTACGAAAAAAAAAAAAAACTGTTGCGATATAGTATTTGGATGTTTTGGTCTTCTTTTGGATGGGTCATTTCAGACTTGTCCTTGTTCTACTTAAAGCTACTCGATGTTTACATTTGATGCTCACTGTTCTACATATATTTCTAAAGCAAATTTTAATTATTTAAACATTTTATAAGTCTTTAATTTATTAATTAATATTTCTAATCAAATAAATTAAAAGTATTCTTTTCTATATTAAATTATTTTAGTATAATTAATAATTATAATGTAATTTGTTAGTGTAAATATTATCATACTAATATATTTGTATATTGAAAGAGTTTAATAAAAAAATATTTTTTAAATTATTTCTTTATTTTAGTTTTTAATTAAATAAAACTGGTGGGTGAGCTAAAATGAATAAACGAGTTAGTGACTACCTGCTTTTATGCCCCTGTTCAAATTTGATGTTACTTTAAACAAACATGTTAGGAGTGAAAATAAATTGAGAATGGATCTTTCCACTAGCGTCGTCCCATATTTTGTGCTTTTGTTTCTTTTTTTATCCAAGCTATAAATATAAGAAGCATTTCCCTAGTCTATGGGAGAAGGGATAAAAACTATTGAATTATTTAATAATTAAAAGTTAAATTATTATGATAATATTAAAAATTGATTATTATGTTGAGTTTATATTTATTTAATATAAAGATATTTAT
>Ga0123340_1006233_pt1 | contig 11381 bp, 7 predicted proteins | sample SirMexnodulemix_FD_89961 | JGI IMG/M metagenome (GOLD analysis project Ga0123340, IMG submission 89961) | Root nodule microbial communities of legume samples collected from Mexico - Siratro Mexico nodule mix | ecosystem: Host-associated > Plants > Roots > Nodule | place: Mexico: Nepantla... | reverse complement strand
TATATGAAACGTTTCAAACGAAACGTAATAAATTACTGAGATACAAACTTTAATCAAAATTAAATTATGTCTTTTTTTACTCTATTTTTTGTGTGTTACTCTTCCACACATTGGCATACTTGTTTTAATTCTTAGGCCATGATAGCTAAACAAAATTAATAATTACCACTAAACCATTACTATAAAAATAATATTTTCAATTCTATATCAATTCATAATCCAATCCCTTTACACAGTTCATTCCAATTCAATTTGGAATTTCTTATCTCTTTGAAACAAATAAAGGTTATTTCTCTAGTTTTCTCAAGTGAAGTTGTAATATTCTTTTACGTCAGTGCAGGGGAATAACTGAACAAATGGTTAAACGTTGAAAAATATCCCTTCTAACTTTTGAAAACCAGTTTGATTATGTAGTCAAAGCATTATTTCTTTTGGCAAAGTAAACACAAAACCCCATGTTCATTATGTTTTTGTCTAATTTTTACCATAGTGAATCAACTTGCTTCTGTTTGATGTCTTTTTTCTTCATAGCAAAAGAAGGATATTGTCAATTTCTTGGCATTAAACAATGACAAGGACATGATTTTGGACACTTGTACCTCCTATGTATATGCTATTAGATAAATTGCCAAAATTGTTTTTTCATCCACAGTAACATGTTGTTAGCTAATGACAGCAGGTATGTGTCACTTTCTTTCTTCTATTCTTTCGAACTCACAAAGCCAGCATTAGCATTGCAATAGTATAATAGTTGCACACCACACTACATTTTTTGTTGCCTTCAAAACTTTCACAGGTTCTGCTCTTCATATCTGTGTTGTAGTAACCTATGATGAGCCTGAAAAGCAGTGACTGGAAAATGAGAAGAGGTTTCATGTGCCACTCTCAGGCTTCAACAGCTGTGTGCATGAGCACTCGCGACCCTCGATCTGTGGTTGTGCCAAAGAGGCTTGAAAGAAGTGTGTTTCTTGATGATACAAGGTTGATCAACTATGCCAAGTACTCCAAACTTGTTGAGCCTCCAAGGTCTAATCCAGTTCCAAAGATCAAGCTCAGAGGGCAGGATCAGGATCAAGCCAAAAATGAACCAAGGGAGCTTCTCAAAACACAGACAGATAATAATGTCTTCCAGGTTTGTTAATGTTCTCCTCCATGATAAGATGCAAATGTCATTTTGCCATGTTTTCTTTATTATTGAATTTATTGTCTTGCAAATTCATGAAGTTTCATATGTTGCACTACTCAATGTTTTCTGTCTTCACAACACCAATTTTTCTGGGAAATGGAGTAAATTTTGTATAGTGTAGTAGTTCAAAGTTTTAAATTTAAGTTATTGAAGCAATCAAACAATACCTTCTTTGTGGGGCAAAACTACACATCTGACAATAAGAAACAATCAAAATGATATATGTCACAATTAAAACAAGCACCATAAACAAATCATATTTGAAATTATTAAGAAATGAGTGTAAGTCTAACTCTGAAACATTAACATTTTGTGTGTGGGACTAGATATTTTTAGATAGTTTATTTAATAAACGTCGTTATAATAGGCTCTAATAATAAGAAGTGAGTTTAAGTTTAACTCGTTGATAATAGACTTTAATAATAAGAAGAAGTGAGATTAAGTTTAACTCGTTCATACAAAACCAACTTCTTATGGGATTGCAGTGTAGTCCATGTGAAATCTCTACCAGAAATGAAAGAGAGAAAGAGTTTGAACCGTAGACAGATAAGATTCATAAATGCATAAATCTTGAACATAGATAGGTAGTGTTGGCTTATCAGCTGCACTAGCTATGGGCTCAACACAACTCACTGGAGTCTGATCCATCTTTTTTCCTTTAATTGATTATTTGTTAGATTAAGAGAAATGTAGGACTCTACCAACCACTTGCGTAAGGTGGATTCAGCAAGGAAACAAAATGATCTCCATTATTTGTCCTCCTCATATTTGTCATTTGCAGAGGTTTCAAGATGTTTCACATGCATATTACTTGACCGAGTCCCATGCATATTCCACAGACAAAGCAGAATGATTATGTCCTTTTTATGCAAATGGGAATTTTATTAGATAACAATACACATGAATATTGATGGTATCATCAGAGGCCACGTCGTTCAGTTTTGTCCCTTCTACATAAAATAACCCTTCTATATAAAAAGTCTATTTTTTTTTTCTTACTAGTTTGTTACCGAGGAAGGTTTGTGTCCTAAACTCATATGATCACATTCATTAAATTTTGAACGGAATAATGGAATCTCATGTTCAAATCTCTTTATGATTGTATGAGACATAAGATAATAAAATGTTATACATTTCACGTGTACTCAATCATATTTGAAATGTTATCATTGAAGGGTGTTAAATGCAGGTGGTTGTGATGCGGGTTGCAATTCATTGCCAAGGATGCGCTGGAAAGGTGAAAAAACATCTGTCTAAGATGGAAGGTATTCATCAGTACTAGTTATATACCCTTGTTCATAAGGTAAAAAGTAGACAAAAAAATACATGACACTTTGGTAAATGATACTTCAACATCATATATTTTTGTATTCAAATAAAATACACTAGATGGGGATTGCTGTTTTGCACTGAAGAAAAATACTTTAACTTGAGGTTGTAACATTTTTTTAAAGGGTTATAAAGTTTTTAAACCTTGAATTTCAGGAGTTACATCATTCAGTATAGATATAGACTCTAAGAGGGTGACAGTGATGGGGCACATTTCACCGGTGGCAGTTCTTGAGAGTATTTCAAAGGTGAAAAGGGCAGAGTTATGGACTGCTTGTTAAAGCACTTCAGAGTACCTTAAAGGGCAGCGTGGAACATGCAGAGCTTGAGTCAAAAAGTTAGAAAATTGCCTTAGTCTTCTCATTTGTTAACATCTCTATATGGTGGTGGACCTTGTGGTCCTCAACACAATAAAGTTAGGGAATATGAGGTGGGTAGAACTCTGCTCAAGTGACTTGGTTCTGGTGGTGATGTTCAATGACAATTTAATGGTATCTACCCATTTCACCTTGCAGTTTCTTTTTCTTTTATGGCATTCTAATTATAGTGGCAATGCTTAAAACCATTGTGAGAAAAAGCTGTTTCACTTCTTGACTTTGAACTTTCTTTTCCGCCAAATTACACTACTATATTTGACAATTTCCATAAGAGAATACGAGAGAAGATGACAAAACAAAGGTGTCAGTCTCATTATGCAATGTCTCGGTTGTTTAAATTGTCTTATGTTGAATACAATAATCACTTCTGCTCATACGGTTAAATATACTTGTCATAATAATTCATCCGGTTACGCAGACTTGTCATAGTTATTCACCTAGGACAACTTTGTTAAATTTTAGTATTAAATATGTTGTCACTGGCATGCTGCAAAGGTTTATGTGGCATAGCAATTGATCTGCAGATACCTTTTATCAATTTTGTTTTTGACAGAGACCCTTTTTGGATCTAGTAAAGTAGTTTTTTCCTAGTACCAAGAATGTCATCAAGGTTGTAACTTGCAATGGGCCCATATGAGACATGAAGAGTAGTGTTATACCCAAAATGTCACAGATACAGTAAATAGCCTGACTGAAAGAAAACGTAAGATGATTCAAACAAACACAAATGTGGTCCCAAAAACGTAGAAGAGTGAAGGAAGACGAGTTAAAATATTTCACTCGAGCCTATAAGACACAACTTAAGCTAACTTAAGTTGCCTTGGTAATACAAGGGATTGTTCTTATAAGCTTTGTTTGTTATTTACATGATATTCTTTATAAGTTGCATCACAACAAAATATTGTTCGTGACCAACCTCTCCATAACTACATGAGAAATAACTGATGAGTTCCACTTATTTTTGGACTCAAAGATTTGTCAAGAGACCAAAGGGTGTAGATTTAACTTGGCTGAATTGAGCCTGTTGAATAATCCATTTAATATGTTCAGTTGATTCAGTTTGGAATGTCTGTCAACAATGTCTATAAATTTCGTGACAAATAATAAGAAAGAACTTCTATAACAAAGTTTAATTTTTTTTTCTTATTTTTTCTCTTAGAAGTGCTCAGCAATAAATTCTCAAAACAGGCCAATTGTGGCTTCCACCATGCTCCACCAACCGTAATGGCTTTATTATATGAAAACACGTTGCAAGAGTTATATAATAGGCCTCAAGTTCTCGAAGTTAACCCTCTTGGGTCTTTGGTGTAAGAGTGATTAATTAGCCTTTCATTCAGCTCAACAATGATAGAAGGTTCTGAATGCCTCTTTTATATCACTCTCCACAAGGAAGGCTCCGCAATACTCCACTGACTTTGCTAAAAATAGCAGTGTTTTTTTTTGAAGAATATTCCACTGATTTTGGACCAAAGTGATTAGCAGTAACCATTTGAATAAATCTCTTAAGCTTGAGTTAGGTTAAAAGCATGGAATAAGGAATTAGTTTATTGGATATGCAGAGCAATTTGAAAATAGACCCATTTAAATGTGAAATTATGCAGGTTCATTAAAAGTAAACTAATGCAAAAATGGGTTATATAGAAGTTTATGCATTTAACTCTGGGTTTAAGCAAACCAACTAGAACTGTGGCAACTTGGATATGTGTGCTCTCCTTACATGTCTTATTACCGAACCTTACAAGAAATTGAACTTCTATCTGATATTTAAATCATCAAATAGAAGTGATTGGCTTGGTAGAGAATAGAGAATTGTAGAAAAGTTAAACAACTTTCTCTCTTTTTTGATGCATACATAAAGAATTGTAAAGTATTTCTCATAATCATCTAATATGATGCTGAAATCTTATGATATACATTTAATAAGTTACTGATTGCATAAAATTTTACCGATTAATTTAAGCACTTGGTAAGTGTATCAAAACGAATTCATACCGAAGTATTATATATTATATATGTATCAGAATGATTACATGAAAGAATGAATGCCTAAAAACTAGAGCAATTGAGTAATACTACACATGGCTCAAGAAAATCAGTGTCTGTCTTTCATGTTTTGTGTTCTCATTCTGGTAGCTGATGATCCACCCTTTTGTCCCATTCGTCTACGAGACCTTGTCTTCACCTCAATCACTTCCTCCTGCAACTTACTTCCCCATCTCTCATGGTCCGTACCAACACTCATGACTTTGCTTCTCAGACCCAATTCACTGTCGTACTGTTCTCGAAGCCTTGGATTGGACAAGGTCTTGTAAGCGGCATTCAGCTGCACAAACAGCCTCGTAGACTCCTCTTTCATGGAGGGATCGTGGCACACATCAGGGTGGTACCGAAGAGCCATGGATCTATAAGCCCTCTTGATCTCATCCATTGTTGCTCTTCCCGGACTCACAGACAACACTTTGTACAAGTTTTCTTGGGTTCTGGCTCTGCATGAAACAGTTCCAAACTTCACATTACAAACTCTTTGCTGAAGGCCATGAGATTGAAAGGGCTTGCACATGCTTAGGCTTGAACTTGAACTTAAAGACAAAGCATCCATTGCTATGTACCAAGCTACAGATATATTTTTGATCTATGAGGATGAGTGTGGAAAATGGAAACGGAACTCACTAGTATTTATATCTGTGATGGTTGAGAAGGAGCTATGAAGAAGCCTAGATGCTGCTTTGAACACGTGAGAGTAGCTGCTACATTATTTTATGTTGATCATTTTGTATATGACGTACGTTGAATATTCAAAGAAAAGTAAATAATAGGTTACAAACAAGACTTATAGGTATGATTGATGTATAAAATATGGGAAAAAAATGTGAAGAGCTATGGCTAGCAACCATGTTTGACTGATGCAATGAATGTGCATGTTTGTTTTGGAATTTGGTATGGTCGGCTGGTAGAGTCAAAAAGGTGTGTTTTTTTCAGTTGGATAAATTAAGGTAGTATTATCTGCATGAAGTAAATATGGTCAATAGTCAAGCTGGAATTTTCGAAGTAAACAACTTGACAGAGACAACTGTGTTGTTTTGGGGTGTATAATGACGGCCTAGTTTGAGTTTAATATTAGTTAATGTCTTCGAATACAAGTTAAAAAAAATTCTCAATTCAGAAATATTTATGGCTTTACATCTTGTATGTAAAACTATTAATGTAATGGTGTAGTCAAATATATTGGTTGAATTTTTATGTACTAACATTACCCAGTATTTTATAGTGAAATCTCAACTATTCTCTAATAATTCATAATGTAGTATAGGGGATATAGTATTGATTGAAGAGAAACCTATGAAGTATCTTATGTTATTTGTTGCAATCTTCTTCAATGTTATTTGTTTGCAAATTTACCCCAACAAATTGGATGAATTAGAAAATAAAGCTGTTATTATTTTATGTTAATTGGATCTCCTTCATTTTTAATATTGGTCTATTCAAGAGTTTATCTAGTGAGAGGAATAAAATTATGTGGCTATATATTTTTATGATCGATATACTCAATTGAATGATACATGAAGAGATAGAAATGATATGTGAAAAATTCATATGATTCAGAAGCATTTATTATTGAGAGGTATGTTGTGATAGAAGCAATTTTTCATTTTGCTCACGGTAACATAAAAATTATGCCTGTATTGTATTGCTACTCATTTTTAAAATAGCATGCCCATCATATTATTAGCACTAATTCATGATGTGCATATCAATCAAAATAAAAATAAATTAGAATGGAATTATTTTATATTTTGTTCGATATTATTGTTTATCAAATTTGTATTTTTTTTTCTGTGGCTTAGTTTTAAGTATATAATACAATATAATATTACATATTTAATTTATGTGTTAAAATGTATTTTAGCTTCGGTGATATTGTAGCTCAAACTCTGCAACTGTCCCAAGGAATTTTTTGAGAACAAAATTGGGCCATCGGAAGTCTTTATTAGGTGGGGCAAAATGTGGGGTATTGCATTCAGCACCCCATACTTTCAAACTGGATCCCCGTAAATTGAAATTCCAAATCTACCCTTTTAAAATAAATTAGATTGTGCTCGGAATAAAAAATTTATATTCCAAAATATATAATCTAAAATGTATGTTGTATTTACATTACAAATTAAAATATATATATTTTAGAATGTATATTTTGAAATATCAATTTGTATTCCACAATATATAAAATTCATTTATGTATCGTTTTTTTTTATTTCAGAATATATATTCTAGAGTACAAAATAAAAAATGTATTATGATGTGTACATTCTGAAAAATATTTTCATAATTAAAAAAATACATTTAAAATATGGGATCCACAATATAACTTTTTAAAGAACAATTTTGTCATTTTAAGATCATATGGGAGTGCACATTTGAAAACATGGGGTGCTGAATTCAACTCCTAGAAGTGTGCCATAGAATCTTAAGCTCATCGTAGCACATCAGTTTAGGATTTAAATTCCATTAAAAAAATTACCTTCTTAAATATATTTAAGCAAGATTTATTTTGAATTAGTCGTAGTTGAAATAAATTCGAAATTTTTACGTTCTGAAAAAAGATTAATGCTTGCTTATTTTGTTTTAAAATACTCTGATCACAAAAATTCTGAGAAAGGAGTATTATTAACTGATTTGACTCTCTCCTAACTAGAGAGTGCAATTTTAATCTTCAAAAGATAAAATTAAATAATAAAGTCATAACTTACTTTAAATTTATTAAATATATATTCAATTTTATAAAAAAATTTAAATGTATTCATTTATAATTAATAATTATAAATACACTTCTAAAGTTAATAATTAACTCTAAAAATTAATAATTCTAATCATAATTAATGTTAAATTTTATTTTATTACAATTTTGGTTTGTTGACTTTCTAGTCAGTATTTACAAGTTCGTTTAACCTTTATTAATTTCCTAATTAATAATTAAAAGTACGTTTTTTTTTTCTAAAGTCAATAATTCTCTTTGAATTTTTAATTAAAATGATAAGAACAATAATTTACTTTAAAGGAGCCTAATCCATCACGAACCTTCTCTTTTTACTTTTCTGTTTCTTAAAAATTAACAGCATTAGTGTTTATGCGGTGGTTGATTGAATGGTCCACAACATTGCTTCCTCCACAATGATGCCACACAAATTTGCAGCAACAATTATCAATAACCAAATTCTTCTGTTAAAGCTTTGCCAAAAAAAAAAAAAAAAACAAATTGCACATTCACTTTCTTTTGCGAAGCACGCGCCGAAAAGCAAAGAACAGAGAACAGATCAATGCAGCAATGCCTTTCTGCTCGTGTAAAGGGTCGCCGCATGGCAGCAATCATTTGCAAAACTTGTAAAGTTCATACACACACCACAAAAAAGCAGATGAAGTTGGTAAAGAAAAAAAAAATTATTATTTGTAGCAAATTAGTACTATTTTTTTGAGTAAAATGATTTGTTTCTTATTAGATTCAAATCTTTTCAATTACTTAATGCAGATTTTTCTCTGTATTTTCACTCAAAATACTTAATACAGATTTTTCTAGAAGTTTGCATGGAAAGACTCTGAAAAAGATATTATGAAAAATTCAATTTTGAAGTTAGAAATCCAACCCTGGAAAAAACCAACTACCTTATTGTCTATGTAGGAGGAAAAAACAACAAACTTAATTGTATCTAAGAGAAAAACTAACAAACTTATTTTGTTCTCACTCATGACTTATTGAACCAAAATACAAACTTGTTTTGTTCTCACTCATGACTTATTGAACCAAAATTTCTCCCTCTGCCCAACATATCCACTTGAAGAACCAACATTTAACTTTTGGTTTGAAAGACCCAGAATTTACATGTGAAAACATAAATCTGAAGAATAACATGGTATAGATTAGAAAAATGTCAATGTTTTGAGTTGATCTCCTCCAAACCAAACATGCATTTATAACCGTACAAACAAGAACACTAGCAACCATTGTCTATTTACATTTGTATTTTTATAGGTTTTCTTAAAATTTTGAACAGAAGCGATTGTTGTGACTAAGAAAACCATAGTTGAAAAGAAGTCCACTCGAACTGAGTGGTAGTGCTCATGCACCGCACCATGTCACCCCTTTGTGACTTATTTTATGAAACGCCACAAATAAAATACTATGGGAATATAACATGACAAATCTTAAATTGTTATATAAATAAAAAAGAGGTTACAGTCTCAACTCAGGGAATGAATTTTATCTACCAATAAGTCAAACATAGAATGAGAAGAGTTCCAATGGTAAAACCAAAAGCAAACAACAAAATAATCCCTCATGTCATCTCTCTACTCTTAAAATGGAACCAAACCCCTCTCAGAAGCCTGCGAATGTGGCCACCAATATGCCAACAAGCAAGGTTCCAGCTGAAATTGGGAATAATGCTGATGCTGCGTTCCCTTTAGCTGGTGCTGGTGCAGGAGACTCCTCATTTGCTGGACCATTTACACTGGAAGATGAAGCATCAGATGCTTTTGGAGATGGAGCAGCTTGTGGAGGAGAGACCTTTCCAGCTAGAAAAATACAATAATTCAATTATAAATACCAATAATGTCCAAGTCTAACACCAAAAAAGTCAAGATTTTTCATACAATTAAAAAGGGTATCAAGGGATAAACAGTGCAGGAGAAAAATATAGCTATAGGAAAGTATAACTAGCAGATTTTTATGAGTATAAACAGATAGTGCCAATAAACAGCAGGGCTGTAGAATTCACAACTATAATATAATTGCTTTGAATTATCCTTCACAACAAAAGATGAAACAAAACTACAAAATCAGATATGACTCTTTTTTTCTTTAAATTGAGGCTGGAAAAAACAAAGCACGTGATCCCCTTTGTAATTTGAAATGAAAATCAACTTGAAAAACCACACATCAAGGTGATAAAGGGCATAAAGTAGAAAAAAAAAAAAAAGTACGGTGACTAAGTAACATACCAGGAGCAGGAGCAGGCGCTTTAGACACTGCAAAGAACAATCAAAGACACAGTTACTGACATGAATCAAGAAAGAGACAAAACTCCAAAAAAGGGTGATATGCATGAAAACTAAGATCCATGCTCAACATCAAAAAACTAAGGGTATCCCAGGTACCACCATCATCATCTCATATAGCAAAGGGTAAAGTAAAAAAAAAATGAAAAAAAAAAGTTCAAAAATTGTGATGAATCTAGTTATAAACAATTGTTAACTCGATGTGTTTCTCGTTCATAACCCAAGTGGCATGACAATGAAAGGCACCATGTGACCGATCCATCTCGAACATGCATAAAAATGAAACCTTTAACCGACCCAGCAGTCGAAAGCACCATACTTTATCAGAAAATCTACCCAAAAGAAAATGATAACACAAAACCAAAGGAGAAACCAGAGACCCCAAATGGGAAAATAAAAAAGACCACAAAAGGGCAAAGATAAAGAGGCAGAATTTACGCACATTCACATTTAGTGGCAGAAGGGGCAGAGACTTTGCAAGCAGCAGGGAGAGTGGCGGCCTTGGTGACATTCAAAGTCACACCATACTGAGCACTGTTTTTGAAAGTCTCACAAAGGCATTCAGGGGCAGTTTTGAGCACAGACTTCAGGGCAGAACAGCAGGTACCCTCTGGCTTGGTGACGGCGCTGCCATTGGTGACAAAGGACAAGCAATCGACCATGGTGAGAACAAGGTTTGAACAGTCCACGGATGGTGCCGGGGCATGAGGAGATGAAGCGCTTTGTGCGAGATCAATGGCACATAGAGCCACAACACACAAAATGAGGGATAGTTTTGAAGCCATTTTTGGAGAGAGAATGAGGGAAATGCAGAAGTGAGAGAATGGAAGGGTGAATAGAAATGAAGGTGAAGTGAAATTGGGAAGTGGTGCTTAAATAGGGTCCAATTCTGGTTTTTTCATATTTTTGTTTAAAAGGTTTTTTCATATTTCAATTTAATAATTAATAGGTATGTTGAATATTGTAAGATTTGTTCCTACCCTGTTGTTTTATTTTTATTTTTTTTCAAAACTCTTAAATAATTTAAGAACTTTTAGGTGTGTTTAATATTTTAGATTTTGGTCCTCCCCCCTGCTTTCCTCTCTGCTTTAATTTTTTTTTTTTTCCTCTATTGAACTCTTAAATATTACTTCATATTTCGATTTAAGAATTATTAGGCCTGTTAAATAATTTAAGATTTTGTTGTCCGATTTCTTTTCCAAAAAAAACTCTTAGCATATTTAGAAAAGTTAACCTTTAAAAGAACATTTTTGGAAAAAATATATATATATTTAAAATATAAAGTTAATTATTTTATTTAATAAAAATAATTTTATTTTTGTGTTAAAACTAATGAATTAATAAAAGTATTATCATTAAATTAGGAAAACATAAAATTTATTATTATAATTACTTTAAATTTATGCCAATATAAAATTAGTAAACGTAAACTATTAATT
>Ga0123340_1006231_pt1 | contig 11383 bp, 4 predicted proteins | sample SirMexnodulemix_FD_89961 | JGI IMG/M metagenome (GOLD analysis project Ga0123340, IMG submission 89961) | Root nodule microbial communities of legume samples collected from Mexico - Siratro Mexico nodule mix | ecosystem: Host-associated > Plants > Roots > Nodule | place: Mexico: Nepantla... | reverse complement strand
TATATATATATATTAATTTTATTTCATAATTTTAAATGTTTTAATTTGATAATGATGTTAATGATATTACAATAATGACATATAACTTAAATAATAAACGATACATTATTAATCAAGCTTTATTAGTTGACGGAAGTTATATATAATGTAGGGATCAAATATCACGTATTACTGTAATAACACTTAGAAATTACATTAACTCATTTTTTTTAAGAAATAGAACTGAGAACATTCAAAATCTTAAGATAAATTAAATAAACATCATAATATAAAGACTAAAATACCTATTAAATAATAACTAAAATAGCTCATATTTTCCGTTTATATGTTTTTAGAACAATTTATTAATGGAAATTTTGTATTCAATCTTTATCATTTGTGAAAATTCTTCGAGATGATAAAAGTCACGTCACCATAAATAAAATTAGACTCTAATCTAGTAAGTTAGGAGATTAAAAAACCAAAATTAAAATGTAATTTTTTTATTATAATCAATTATCGTAATCCACTTGAAATAAATAAGACCGGTTAGCCCAATTGTTTTCTGAAATGTCATACACATTTTACGACCCATACTTGTCTCCGTGATTGGTCCAAAAACTTCAAAAACCAAAAAAAAAATGCTTCAATCCTCCTTGCAGACCCAGTTCATTCATTTTAATAGAAATAAATAAAAACCACATATAGACATATATATGAACAAGATATAAAAAATAATTCAATTTAGATTTCATATATATATATATGAACAAATCATGATTTTCCAAATATAGTAATTATTAATCATCGAAATCAAATCAAATAAAGATAAATGAGATATACACATATAAATTACTAGACATAATGTTTGTTCATTTGCGATGATAAAAGAAGTTAGAAATTTGTGATGATAAGAAACCAAACTATAATAAGTATGAGAGACTCGAAAAAGACTTATCTTTTTCAAGCTTTGTTGATAACTTCAATTGAGTTGTGTTGTTTCTTTTCTTGCACGCTTAGTTATTTGTCCAAAAATTTCATCTTTTCTCTTTTAAAAACCTATTTATATTTTTAAATTTTCAAAAATAAAAATTTTGTACAGATTATCTTTAAGACTTATTTTTTATGAATGAGTTCTCAAGGGTGAATTTTTCATCCTTAAATTCCCTTTAAGATTAATTTAGTTAATTTTATTCGCTGAGTGAATTTTTCTAAATTATCTCCAAATTTGTAAAGCTTTACTATCCCTAAATAAACATTAATTTGGTCAACGAATTTCCGAAAATGTTTGACTCTAATTGTTCTCACTTTTTTTTTCTAAAATCTTGATTAAGTATACCATCATCAAAATATTTGGAATTAATGATCATATAGTTTTCGCTCTTATAGTATTTCTACTTTATTTATAAAGTAACAATTTTATATATAATAAAATTCATAATTTAAAAACTATTTAAATTATCTGTATCTAACAATTTAGCTTTTTGGAGAGTTTTTACTAAAACATTAAAGTATGAGTCATTTTTATTCTAAAAATTAAAGTTCTATTTCTTTTTAGCAAAAGAATATAATTGTGTGTATAAAAGAAAACATTAGGATATTTCAACACTTTATAGAAATATTGTACTATAAGAGCGGTTTTCCAAAATCTATTAGCACTATTCTTGCTCAACCAACATAGAACCATTCATTCACCTACATGTTAAAAATAAAAAATTCAATTACCGAATGACTAAAATTGTCACTATTTAAAACAAATGTCAAATTTAGTGACTAAACAATATTTATAATTATTTTATTTGACATTAATGCATAATAAATGATTCATTGACTGAATTTATGACTATTATTAATAACTGAAATAGTGACAGAAAACCTTGGATGAATCTACCACTAAAATTTATAACTGAATCCGTGACCACGAAGTAACAACGAGGACCAGTAACAACGGTTTTAATTTTGTGTGTCAAGTCTCGTAACTCACAATTCATAAAACGTTAATGAATGAAAAAATAAAAAAAGAGAAAAACATTTTTAAAAAGTTAAACAATAAAGTTTGGCAAATATTAGGGAGAATCACAATAGAAGGGAACTACAGAGAAATAAAAAAATTTATATTCTATTACTTAAATTAATAACAAAAAATTTTAATAAAAAGTCACTTTTTTTACTGAATTTTCTTTTACTGAATATTTGATTCCTAAATCAATCAATCATTTAAAAGAAAATTTTCGTCACTTTTGATTCCTAATAATAAGTACAATTTTCAGTCACGGTTACATTTATAATTTTTGTTACTAGTGTATATTCATCTACACCTATTGTTTATAATACCGTGGGGACAGTAAATGTTGTAATGATTCTGTCCAATATACAACGTTTTTTTGTCATTTATATTAATATAATTTATTCCTTTTTATAAAAAAAAAATAAACACTCCTATTAAGAAGTTATTAGATGTACTTACTAGACTAATTTGATTAGTGAGTGTTCTAGTATTAGCTAAAGAAGTTATTTTGTTATTTGGCAAGCAGAAACTCTTAAAGGCAATAAAATAAACAAAATTTTATTAAGTGAAACTATTATTCATTGATAATACAAAAAATAAATATAAAATGGTATATCTATTATAATATTACTTTATCGAAAAGATATAGGATATAATAATAAAATATAATATTATCTATTTAAAAAATAAGGATATAGCCAAATGAACATTAATCTAGATTTAAAAGATTGGATCTTTCTGATACAAAGATCAACCAACCAATATACATTAATCAATTAGACTCTAATCTAGTAAGTTAGGAGATTAAAAAAAACAAAATTAAAATGCAATTTTTTTTATTATAATCAATTATCGTAATCCACTTGAAATAAACCCAACCCTCTAATAAGACCGTTAGCCCAATTGTTTTCTGAAATTTCATACACATTTTACGACCCATACTTGTATCCGTGATTGGTCCAAACACTTCAAAAACGAAAAAAAAAAAAGTAATGCTTCAATCCTCCTTGCAGACCCAGTTCATTCATTTTAATAGAGATAAATAAAAACCACATTTAGACATATATATAAACAAGATATCAAAAATTATTTAATCTAGATTTCATATATATGAACAAATCATGTTTTTTTTCCAAATATAGCAAGTTATTAATCATAAGTATGAGAGACTCGAAAAAGATTTATCTTTTTCAAGCTTTGTTGATAACTTCAATTGAGTTGTCTTGTTTCTTTTCTTGCACGCTTAGTTATTTGTCCTAAAAATTAATCTTTTCTCTTTTTAAAACCTATTTATATTTTTGAATTTTCAAAAATACAAATTTCGTACAAATTATCTTTAAGACTTATTTTTTATTAACGAGTTTTCAAAAGTGAATTTCTCATCCTTAAATCCCCTTTAAGATTAATTTAGTTAATTTTATTCGCTGAGTGATTTTTTCTAAATTATCTGCAAATTTGTAAAGCTTTACTATCCCTCAATAAACATTAATTTGGTCAACGAATTTCCAAAAATGTTTGACTCTTATTGTTCTCACATTTTTCTAAATTCTTAATCTAGTACCATCATCAAAATATTTGGAATTAATCTTGTAGTCTTCACTCTTATAGTATATATCTACTTTATTTATAAAGTAACAATTTTATATATAATAAAATTTAATAATTTTAAAACTATTTAAATCATCTGTACCTAATAATTTAGCACATAATTTAGATAATTGTTCTTGTCAAGTTTTTGGAGACTTTTTACTAAAACATTAAAATATGAGTCCTTTTTATTCTTAAATTTCAAGTTCTGTTTTTTTATAGCAAAAGAATTTAATTGTGTATATAAAAGAAGGCATTAGGATATTTCAACCCTTTACAGAAATATTGTACTATAAGAATGGTTTCCTAATTCTGTCTATAAGCGCAATTATTGCTCAACCAACAAAAAAACCTTTCATTTCCCTAAATATTTGTTAAAATAAAAAATTCGATCAGACTAAAATTGTCACTATTTTAAAAATTTGTCAAATCTAATGACCAAATAATATTTATGATTATTTTATTTAAGGTTTAGATTTAAGATTTAGAGTTTTTATTGTTACTAATATATAATAAACAATTTATTTTGTTCGTTACTAATATATAATCAGCAATTTATTAACCAAATTTATGACTATTATTAATAACTGAAATAGTGATGGAAAACAATAAATGAATCTACGACTAAATTTTGTAACGGAATCTGTAAGCACAAACAAGCAGTAATAACGATGAGCAAACGGCAATGATAGGGTATTGATTTTGTGTCTCAAAAGAATCTCAACTAACAATTCATAACACATTAATGAATAAAAAAATAAATAAGAGAAAAACATTTTTAAAAAGTTAAATAATAGTTTGGCAAATATTTGGAAGAATGACAATAGAAGGGAACTAAAGAGAGATAAAAATTTATATTTTATTACTCAAATTAATAACATAAAAATTGAATAAAAGTGTCACTTTTTTTTTTTACCGAATTTTCTTTTACTGAATATTTATCCTGAATCAATCAGTCATTTATAAGAAAAAATTGGTTACTTTTGATTTTGATTCCTAACAGTAACTACAATTTTCAGTCACTGTTATATTTATAATTTTTGTACTAGTGTATATTCATCTATATCTATTGTTGATAATACCGTGGCGACAGTAATGTTGTAATGATTCTGTTCAATATACAACATTTTTTTTTGTCATTTATATTAATATAACTTCTTCCTTTTTAATAAAAAAACATAAACACTCTTATTAAGAAGTTATTAGATGTCTACCTTAGTAGATTAGTGAATGTTCTAGTATTAGCTAAAGAAGTTATTTTGTTATTTGGCAAGCAGAAACTCATAATGCAATAAAATAAACAAAATTTTATTAAGTGAAACTATTATTCGTTGTTAATACAAAAAATAAATATAAAAAATGTATATCTATTATCCAAATATAAAGAGATAATATTACTTTATCGGAAAAAAATATAATATCAATATATAAATTATTTATTTGAAAAGATAAGAATATAACCAGATGAGTATTAACCTGACTTAAAAGATTGGACATTTGTTACATATATCAACCAACCAATATACGTAATCAACTTATTTGAATATTAACCTGGATTAAAAAATTATAAACTTTGGAAGTGTTGCAGAATCTTTTAAAGTAAATCTCTACTCATATCTCCACTTATCATTAAAACTCAACAATCATTTTAGACAAAACTCAACATTCATTTCGAATATTCCAATTCAGAACAAAAGTAAAATATACTTTATTATAATAATGACTTCTTATCTTAATTTCAGATGCTATTCAAAATATCAACAAAATACATTGAAATAAATAATTAAGTAAATTCTATCAAGTTTCTTTTGGAAAATGATAAGGATTGCGTTTACTATCTTTAATCGTTAATTGAGAAGAGTTTTATCAATAACTATCAAAATATTTATAAGGACTTGTTTTATTTAATCTAATTATATATTTGATGATTGTTTAGAATTGTCTCTTTTATGTTTAGAAAAACCTCTACCGAAACACTTAAGCCTGTGTTTTTCGATAATTCTTTTAACTTTTTAACTTCCCTTTTTATAGCTCAATATTTAAAATGGGATTTTAGGAAAAATATATATTCCTGAGCATATCCTGCTATTATATCCAAGATTCTTATCCAGAACCCGATCATATCCAGAACGCTACAATGATAAAAATCAGTTTTAATGTGTATAGATATCAGCCTTTAAAACATTAAAATTTGTCTTCCATTGTGACAATATGCTGCGTGGCAAAAAAAGTTGTGCTACAATGATCATCCAAGTTGTGTATGTGTGCCTCCCTTTACATAAACACTTAGCGATGTAGCGTTATCAGAGCCAGACAAAGCATTTGATGTATTAAAGACTTGATACACATGTAACTGTTTTTATGTTGTTTTTTGTTCACATTCATGCATCTTACAAAAGTGTATAACGATGTGAGTTAATCCAACATAAATCATCTTTGCATTATTTAGGTACATGTTACCTCCCAGCCAAATCCTCGGTTGGAGGGTTATCTAAAATGTTGATTTAGGGTTCGTGTACCTTCCCGTAAGAAAACGATCTTGCATGCATCTTTACCTTTTGTGGCAAAGTGTGTTTAGGAAAAAAAATGACCCACAATTTCTCTGTCACAAATGTTATGTGTTTGTAGACCAAGCATATAATCACCAACAAGCCAAATTCCTGTTATGTGGTTTCTGCATGATGACACGTGGCCATGCACCATATCAGCAAAACACTTCAGATACACTACCACATGATGCTGTCTAATTTTGTGCATATAAATACCAGAACAAGTGACACCCTATTCAATTCAACACAACACAACAACCTCTACCACCATTAAATTTGCATCAACCTTCATTTCTGCATCATGATAAGTGCAAAGAGGCTTATTGAAATGGCAAGAAAGTGGCAGAAAATGGCTGCGGGAAAACGCAAGAGAATTTCATATCCAAGGCACTTTGATAATCTTCATTCTTCAACACCAAACAAGGGCCACTTCGTGGTTTATAGCGTGGATCATAAGCGGTTCGTGGTGCCCCTTAAGTACCTTAGCACCAGCGTGTTCAAAGAGCTTCTGAATTGGTCTGAAGAGGAGTTTGGATTACCATCAAATGGACCCATTACGTTACCTTGCGATAGCGTCTTCTTGGAGTACGTGATCTCGTTGATTCGGGAACGTGTTCCCGAAGATGTTGAGAAGGCCTTGATCACTTCAATGGTTACATGTCACCACGTGGCATCATCATCATCTTCTTCTTCTGCTTCTTCGCATAGTAATGGTCTTATGCAGAGAAACGGACAAGTGATTATTTATGGCTTTTGAAGCCATTTTGATATTTGTGTGTATACAAAATTAAGATTACAAATATAGATTGAAAAGTCTTGTAGAATCTCTATTGATTCCTCTGATGCTTCAGAACCAGTTTTGTAATTAAATATTAGAGGGAATCGAAGATTTGAAGTACAATTTCCCGAATATGCTTCTCATCGCTTTTTTGCTATCTTTTGAACCATTCGTAAGGTACGGCCATACGAAAGGTCTATAAAAGATCTACTTCCGCACCATTCATATTTATCTAGAATTGTATATATAAGACAAAGAAGCCAACCACATGATATGTTTTCATAGAATTTGGCATACCAATTTGTACACGTTACAAATATCAATGTTTAGTATTCAAGATAATTGTTTACCCTCCAACTTCAGACTACTATTGATCATACATTTGATGATGAAAATTAACAAATTGATACATTAGTATCTCAGAAAAAAAACACTACAGAATAATTATGGAGATTAACAAATATGAATTCTAGCCACCACGGTAAAATATGGAGATTAACGTACCAGAACATAAGTCAATTTATATTAAACAAAGTAAAACAACAGAATAAACAAACTAGAAAAACTTTGAAAAAAAAATCAGTGACCTTGTTGTTATATATAACTGAAAGCAAAACTTTACTTTGCTTTGATTTTGATATGTATTAATTGACGAACTACGTTTTTCCATAAATAGCAGCCCAGTAATATTATATAAATAAACAGTAAAATTGAAAGGGTTAATTTGCTTCCCTCAACTAGTCCAATTAAACCGGATTCACAAACACACATATCGTGGAGCTTAGCCTCCCACAGACAAAACAAGTGGACACTAATATGTACAATTATTAGGGCAACATAAGCCTCTTGAACTATTTTCCAAAGTTTTGATGCAGTGAAAATTGAAAAAAAAAGAAAAGAAAAAAGTACTCCACAGTATATATGCATTTGATTTAGCCATGAAAATGTTGTGCGAGACAGTTCACAAACAATTAAGATCCAACATGCCCCGTTTCCTTGCCTTTTTCCATTTGGCCCATCACTATAATCAGTCTCACTTGTCCATAAGTCGGCGAATGCTACAAATTTCACAATTAAAGGGATGACCACATGCTCCACCATTTGCACACACTTATCCAAAGTAAATACAATAATGTTCATTTTTCCTGTTGTTCTTGGCCACCATTTGGTCCTATTTCCAATCCAATAAACCATATTGCAAGTGGGTAGTCACAGATATTGCATACATCACAAATTAATTTGGGACATACTCAATTAGTCCATTCCCTAAAGACCGCAACAAAGTCCATGCATGCATGAACCCTTGTAAATTACTACTCATTCTACTACATATTTGTGTTCACGTCACATGCTTTCGCTTCCACGTAAAAGCAGGCACAATATCAGCAGCATTCAAGAATTTGTCTGTGGACCTCTGATTATATAAAGACACAACGAATTCTTAGATCAAACATCGTCCAAGGTAATTGCAAGAATGGTTAGTTCAAAAAAGATCATCCAAATGGCTTGGAAGTGGCAGAAAGAGGCCACAAGTTACCAAAGGAAGAGAATCCTCTGGCCAAAGGCTCAAGAACATGCAGCAAAAGCAGAAGGTTGCATCTTGTGGACGAAGGCTGAAAAGGGTCACTTTGTTGTGTACAGCATGGATAAGAAGCGCTTTGTGCTTCCCTTGTTGTATTTGAAAAACAACATTTTCAGAGAGCTTTTCAAGTTGGCAGAAGAAGAGTTTGGTCTTTCTGGGAACGTGCCCCTAACACTGCCTTGTGAGGCCTCGTTAATAGAGTACGTGATAACGTTGATCGAGAGAAACGTAACTAAGGATCTGGAAGAAGCCGTGTTAATGTTCATAGCTACCATTCGATGCCAATCTTCATTTGATCTTCATCGTGAACCTACCAATCAACTTTTGCTTTGTAGCTACTGAACCATTAATTTGCAAAATTTATTTCTTTCGTTTTTTGATCATAACCTATTCTTTCAATTCGTTTTGCTATCAACAATTGACAAATGTATCATCAATAAACGAATTATACATTCATAATTCGAAAACGATTCACTCTCTTGCCGTTAATTAAGTGTCCATTTGTTAATTAAGTGTCTCAACTCTTGATGTTTGCATAGAATATATAACTATATTTAGGCATACTTAATGTAGAATCAATGAAAAACTATTATTATATAAAGGAATTGTCTGTTGACTATTGTGCCTCTATATGGATATGATATAAAACATTAAATATATGTTAAATATTTTATATTACTATACAAAAATATTTTTTCTATTACTTTTATATTCGTTTCGTATTCGAATTAAATTCTGTTAGATATATTTTTTTAACTAGTGTCCTTAAATCACTCCTTTTTTTTCATTTTGTCAAAAGACATTTATTTTTTCACGTAATAATTTTATTTTTCTTTCTATACCTTTTCATTATTTCGCTACATACACACAAAAATCTTATTAGAAAGACTTTAAAAGTTTAAGTAATTGATAGAGTTATTTGAGTAAGCAGATGTTGATCAAATATAATTTACAGGCAGAAACGAATTGAATAAGAAAAATAAAATATTTCATTTGGTGATCAAACTTAAGGTTAATCAAATTAAATATATCAATGAAATTTAATACTGAGTATTTAATGTTATACATTTAATTATTTGAATTTAAGATTTATTCCTATTAAGAATATAAATATTTAAAATGGTATCTTCAAAGTATATACTATAATGGTGTGTTTGGTACGTGTGGTTTGTATCAAAGCTATATAGGAAGAATTTGTACTCTGCCGAAAGAAACTTTTGGTGGGTGGGTTTGTGGTGGAAATGATTACATGGTTCTCAAATAAAGCCAAAATTCATTTTCCATAGAAGCATGGAGAATCAAAATCAGAACTAACAGCTTAAAAGTGAGAATAAAACAAAATAAAAATGAGGATTTTCACACAAACTAGAGAGTATTTGGAGTGTGCACACACTTTTTCATTGGATAGGTTGTGCAATTCAAACGTAGAAGATTTTTATGTGTTTTTCACGTTATTTTTCGAAGGGTTTTCCACTTAAACCTTAAGGAAATTCCTTAAACTCTTTTAATAAATAAACATTCTAAAGTTTAACTTCATATTAATTTGTACTCAAAATTTATCCTATTTATAAATACACACATTAAACTTTAATTTAATTTGAATAGGTCTTTAAATTTTATATAATTTTCTAAAATAGATACCAAAATTCTAATTTTAATGTAATTTCCTTTTAAAATTCATTATCTTCTATAAAATATTTTCTAACAACTTTGATCTAAATAGCAATAACGTTATTATCATTAATGATAGAAGTGCTGAGAACTATTGTAAAGTTTTTTCTTCCCACTACGCTCTCCCTTCTCTCTTTTTCCTTCACAAACTTTTTTTTTTTGTCTCCCAATGACTTTTGTCTAATTTCATTCCTTTGTACCTAATATCTTCCTGAATTTGATTGCACTAGTTGAGGACTTCTAACATATCGTTTTTTTAAATAGCGTAAATTTCTCTTTTTCTAAATATTTTTTATTTTTTTAGTAGGGATAGTTGAGAAAATTAGTTCACTCAACATGGTTAAAATCATAGTGAAATTTAATTAAGTTTTAATATTTTGTTTAAAACTAGCTAAATGTTGAAATTAAATATTATTTTAGTTTTAGCTCAATAATTAATATTGTTTTAGAATATTTATATTTGAATATGATTTGAATGAGTAAAGTTAATTCTTTTTAGATTTTCATATATTTAATTTGAATTATCAAAATTAAATTGAAATGAGTAAAAGATAATGTTTTATTAGATTTTAGATTGTATTGATCATTTTAAATATGTTTCAGAGTTATATTTATTAAATTAGTTTGGGTAAAACCTATAAAATAAATTTATTTTGTTATATAGAGGTTGTTTTCTTTATATTTACACTTGAACAAGTCAATTTTTTCTTAAATAAAAATAATATTGTAACTTAACCTTTAATTTTAACATAATTTCATTCAAACAAGTTAATTTTCGCTCAAACAAAAATTATATTATAACTCAATCTTTTCAATCAAATTTTTGAAACAATTTAATTTTCAAGGCTAATTTTCACCTAAATTTTGTATGTGTTGATAGTCTTGTGAACTACGATAATTTTATTAACATTCGTAAAAGAATAAAGATCTTTCCATTTTTTATTATTCTTTTGTAATATAGATATATGTTTAAGGTATATTTTTTTATTACTATAAACTTTATAAAGACCCTGTGATAGGTTTATAGTATAGTTTTTTAGGATGTTATTGTCATATTAATAATTGTATAAATAATAATAATAAATAATATAGTAACAATAATTTAATAAAATAACATTTAATTCAAATTTGTTATAAAAAAAATATTTATGAAAAATAATAACTTTTTAAGAAATAATTACAATAAAATTTTATAAGGTTTGTTTTGGTGGGTATATATATATATATAT
>Ga0123340_1006227_pt1 | contig 11385 bp, 4 predicted proteins | sample SirMexnodulemix_FD_89961 | JGI IMG/M metagenome (GOLD analysis project Ga0123340, IMG submission 89961) | Root nodule microbial communities of legume samples collected from Mexico - Siratro Mexico nodule mix | ecosystem: Host-associated > Plants > Roots > Nodule | place: Mexico: Nepantla... | reverse complement strand
CCATAAAACATAAATATCTATTTTATCATACTAAATTGTTTATAGGATACACATTTTGATTATTTATGTTTTTTTAATATTTTTATTAAAAAATATTATCATATATAAAGGTATATTATGAGCACTAAATGTATATTATGTTATCTTCCAACTTTATATATTCCTTTAATGATTGATTAAGTGAATTTTTATCTCCTCACTTCAATTCTATAATCAATTAAAATAACTATACAATAGATTAGTTTGTTATTAAGAATAAAAACTTCAAAACTTTCTTTAGCTATATTTCTCTATAATGATTTTTTTAAAAGTCATACAACATGAATTATGATTGATGAATAGTTAAATATTCCAAGTATCTCTCAATTTTAACATTTTAATTGATTAAACATTGTATGGTTAGATAAGAATGTTTTGAGAAGAAACCTGTGTGTAAAACTTTGAAAAATAATTTAGAAAAGTCTTTATATTTATGGTGTACGATAGTTTCACATACTTATTAGTTGTATCAATATTAATTAATATTAATATAGAAAATTAATAGATTAATAAAAGTTATATTAAATTGTTTGAGTTGTTGAATGAAATATCTAAAAATTATATTGCGCCAATCACTATGAGACCAACAAAGATAATGTTTCCATACTAACTACATATTATAAACAAAAATTAAAAAAACATCTCATAAGGATCAAGGTGTGGGATATGGAGTTACAAGGTAAAAGATGATCATTGTAAACAATATAAAAAAAAAAAAAAGAATCTTCTTATAAAAGTATCATGGTATATATTTCAATCATTCTTAGATATAAATTTTTGTTTGTTAATGTTAAGCTCGTAGTGAACCTTATATAGCATGCTAGTAAAAAAAAAGAAGATGTGATTGACTATTACATCAAATAACTAATTTTCCAACAAATTAGTTCTTTATATTAACAGATTGGATATTAAGGAATCTTAGGTTTATTTAACCTTGCAACAGATGGTATTTATTTTTAGGAATGACAAATAAATTCACTCTTAATTTTAAAGAATTCTTCTTTTGTTATGTAATTTTTTATTATCTCTCTCAATTGTTGACTCATTTAATATTCACCAAATTCACTCCTTAACCTCTTAGTATCTTCACTCTCATCACACCTCAATTATGCAATTTTTTTTCTCTGTCTTTTATTTAAGCAATGTAGTGCATCTCATGAAATATAAATATCAATTTTATCATACTAAATTATTTATAGAATACACATTTGATATTTTTTAAAATATTTTTATTTATTATTTTTTATCAAGTGAGTGTCTGACTATTGATTTCAAGTGTTGAATCATGTAAACCCTTAATTTATTAAATAAACTAAAAAAACTATCTTTCTTTTCTCTTTAATTTTTAGTTTTGTTTTATTTAAAAAAAAACTCTTATTTCATTATAACTTTTTATTTTCTCTCTCTGGTTCAAGCCCTTTGATATCATCAAGTTCATTCAAATTCCTAAGATATTTGTCTTCTTAACATTTGTAAAAATAATAGATCAAGTTCATTCAAATTTCTAAGATATTTGTCTTCTTAACATTTGTAAAAATAATAGATGTTATAATTGTTATGAAATTTCAATTGTGTAACCTTTTATTCCTTTTAATAATTACCTAAAAATTATGCAATTTTTAGTTGCTATTTTGTTTTAAGATTTATGTAATTATAATTTTTTAAAAATTGAATTCTTGATAATATTGTTTTATGTGATTTTTGTTTTTTATAAAAAATTATTTAATTAATATTTAGAACAAAGCGAATATATCGGGTATAGGTTGACCTTGAATAATTGATTTGATGTCTCTAACCTATTTGAAGATGTGCTTTGATGAAAGTCACTTACTTGAACCTGATAAATGTATATTCCTTAAGGTTTATGTGAGTGAATGAGTAATATTTGATATTGACATTTCATATATTTAAAACTTTTTTTCAAGCATTTAAATTGATTTCAATAGGTTAAGTAATTTCAATAGGTTAAAATCTCACTTTAACCAATTGAATTGTACATAGCTTTACCAAAACACATGATTAAACATTTCAATCACTTAAAACAATATTTCAACCTATTAAAAACTTAAAACATTTATAATAAAACAATTTCAATTTGTTTGAACAGATTGAAATAGGAATCAATTGATTAAAATCACTAAAAGAGTCATTCTGAATTATTTCAACTAAAACACAATTCAACTAATTGAATTGATTTTTAAAATATATTTTTGTTTTGTTTTAATTGATTAAATCTATTTTCAATTAGTTGATTATACCAGTGCTTTTGTTCTTCAAATGATTTGATATAAATAAAAGGTTTCAAAAAATCAAAGAGAACTTTTAAGATAGCAAAGTTTGATTACACTGAATTAAAAACATTCTCTAGGAACTCTTTTAAAGATCAAAATTTAAGCATTATTTTACTCATAATAATTAGAATTTAGGTAATCGTGTTCCAAATTTTATTTTCATTGATTATTTTGTAAGTTTTTTTTTCTTGATCAAGGAGATCAAGATTGGCTTATAAATTGTAAGATTCAAAATCTAGTATTCTTTCTAATTTTTTGTTTTCTTATGGAGTTAATGGAAAAAAAGAACAGATTAACTTGATCAGAGTGACTATCAATTGAATGTAATCATCATCTTTGAAAGGTAAACTAGTATAAATTTGTTGTATATTTCTTTTTTTTTCTCTTAATCTTTTTTTTTTATTGAATAAAGATAAATTGATATAACATCTCAAAAAACTTTGTTCAAGAAACTTTAACACTTACCCAAATTGATTCAAAGAAAATTTTGAATTCTTGAATTTTTTTAAAGAACTAAGGTTTTTGTTTTAAAGTTTATTTCACATCTATCTTAAACTTAGTTTATTTTCTCAATACCTACTACCCACTAGGGTGAGGATAGGACACCAATTTCATACCCAATGGAAATGGATATAAATTTTTACTTTGGGGATGAAGACAAATATAGTTAAACTCACACCTGTCCCACCATGTCCTGTTGTTATCCCTTTGCTTTGCTTGTCATATGGTTATCTATCTTTATTGGTAGAACTTGATATTATTAAAAAAAAAAAAAAGTTTATGAGTTTATCTCTTCAATGCATGTCAGAAGGAGAATTTCAATGAATTTATTTCTTCAAATGCATGATAGAAGGAGAATCTCAATTTGTATGTATTCATTAATTAATTTTCATGTGTGCATTCACATGAAAATACCACCACAAAGAAAGAGAAAAAGAAAAAATTTTAAACATGCAAATTATGAATACCAGACAAAAACATGTAAAAATAAAAAAATTTTAAACAAAAACAAGATTACTCAAACCTAAAAGTTAGAAAATTGTATGTATTACAAAATAAGTTTAACGTCAAAACAAACAAAACATTTTTCATTATCAATTCCTATGTTAACAAAACTTTCTACATAAAGATAAGAAACATTAAAATCTATCTCCGGACATAATTGAAGACACTTTAACCAACATCTACCCATAATCTAAGAAATGTATAAAAATTATCAAAAACATGACATAAGATATATAACAAATCACATTCCTAAAACAATGAGTTTTAGCAAGATCATAACCAAAATAACAATCATAATCTAAACATATAAAGAGTTTCTTATGCTTACATAAGCATAAAATTACCAATGTATTCTCCAACGTCCTTCTAAAAATGTCACCACTAGCAGCAAAATTAGGACAACCCCTGGCCATACTTTTTGTGTTCATTTTCACCCACCCAACAAGTAGCAAGTGTCAATTAACCTGACAAACTCAAAAATCTTTCCTAAGTCTAGTATGAATATAAAAAAATCAATAGTGGATAATATCATTATATGTATTATTCTTATAAACATACTTGACTTGTTGATGTATCTTTGAACACTACTTTAAAGCATACTAAAAGTCCAATTTCTATTAAAAGATAGCATAATTCCTCATTCTTTCATAGAATAAAAAAAAAACACAACTTATCACCAATTAAATTATGAAATCCTAATAGATTGATTTCATTTTTTTAAAGACCAAATTCGATCGACTCATCAAGTGACGAACCGACAATGAGATGGATAACTTTTCACAACTCTAACTTTTATACACAAATTTAAAATAGTAAAATTCTTATATTCAAAATGATCATGTATTCAAAGAGATATAAAAATAGTAAGGATTTAAATATAAGTTGTTATGCGACAACCAAATTTAATAAATTGTTTCAATCTAATTTAGTTCTTACATACTTTTTAAAATATAATTTTAGAAACAGCTATATATTAATAATAAAATTTGTTTAATAGATAACATTATTTTAAAATATATCTTAATCCAAGTTTCATATTTTTTTATATACAATTTAATCGTCCATAATAGTGAGATTTATATATCATGTTAAAATTTGGTTCACTCGATTTAGTCACATGTATTTGAATCTTGGAATTTTAAAAATTGTCTCCATCAAAATTTTAAATTACGTAGAAATAAATTTATTTGGACTCGTTACTTGCTCGTTCCTACATAGAGCAAGTGATCAATTAGGTGGCCTCTTATCCTGTCAATCAACGAATACGAGCTCATAAACATAAAAATTGTTCAATATCATCTAAAACAGGGTCCTATTTGTAACTATACTAATAATTGGTGGAAACAGAGGTTAGAAATATCAGTTAGGATTTAAGTATTTATGTACATTCTGCATTTTACGGGAATGTGAGTAACATTTTCATTTGATTATGTCTTGGCGCTTCAAAAATTATTAATAAATATATTTTTTTTTGAAAAAGTGACCATTAAAAGAAATGCTATAAATTATCATTCTTGAATATCTCAGTTTTTTTGCGCGTGAGAGAATCCTCTCCCTGCATTTACACTTCCTCTATTTATAATCTATCAATTTATAACTTTCCATATTTCCTTTACCTCCACATCATTTATCTTTAGTTGTTTATAGTTTATAGTTTTTGGAGTCCTTTTGAGAGTAACAAAAAAAGACCAATGCATTTGACTTATAAATGTTTGTCAATATTCTTACATAGAATATATTATATACTTTTTAGATATATAATATAGACAACTCATAATGTAACTGCTGATTAATCAAGGTAATACCTTGTTCAGTACAATAATCAGTTCTATTTTTAAAACATTTATCAGTTGACCACGCATCAACTGACTTAAAATACCCGTACAAGCAAATTAGTATAAATTTTATTTAACTAAGTTTAATTATTGATGTAAAAATATTATAATTCTATATTAAAATATAATACTGCTAGTGTTGATTTAATTCATATTCACATAGATAAATCCATGATTCCAAAATATATGTAGACCAAAAAAGGAAAAACACTTGAATACTCGTTCAAATTTACTTGAGCTTTCTTACGAAAACGCTACTAAAACATGAGCAAGACAATCACACTGCATAAAATGAGGCACACAGAATGGATGCGGTCCAATCAAGTGGCACGCGCAGTTGCAAAAGGAGCAACCAAAGCTTATATTCACTTCAATATGGAACAAGTTAAGGGGACCACTACATAACAGCTGAGTCGTTTCTATACATTATATGCAATTACATTCATATGTAGGTGTTTAGCTGGTAAATGGGAATCCTTTTACTGTGCGTGCCTATCTTTTTGCTTGTTAGTCGTGACCGAGGAAAAAAAATCATGTGTTTCGTTACTTACTTGAGTATGACAGGACCGTGTATGCAAGATTGTATCTTTATGGTATCTATATTTAGGGATTGAGCTGAGGCTTGAGAACTTACAAAAATGTTAAAACACTGAAAACTGAGATTTATACGAGAATGTTTAGGTAGTTTGTAAAGGTGGTATAGAGAGTAGATGCTCAACTAGTTAAATGTCCACTAAAAAGGTTATCACACGGGGCATCTAAATTATCTTCATCCTGTCACCAGCATCTCTTCCTGGGGAAATGATCATGATGTATATTGTTCATCATATATAGATATATATATATATATACACAAACTGTAATTCTTTTTGCTAAACCTTTCAATTGTCCCCTAAATATTAGACAATTAGTTATCCCAACTCATGTTTACAACAAAATTATAACAAAATTATCTACCACTAGGAGAGATAAGAACAGACAAAAGGAAAATGCAAAAGGACACCTGTGACGTGACTGAGTGACATAAAAAGAGTTGTAAAGTTGTAATAAAATTGTGTTTTAAGGATGGAAATCTAAAGTTCAGATAAAATTTGACATTATTTTTAATCTCAAAACTCTTGATATTTAAAAGCTTTTGCAAGTAGAACTGAATCAAGAACAAGAAATAATTGGACAGATGGCTAGATCACCACGTCAACATGCCAAGACATGATATCAACAAACTCTTCCAAAAGAATAACCTCTTTGTTCAAGACACATGAATAGTTTTATGCCTAAACCTACACAAGAGCTCCGAGTCATGAACATTGCATAGGCCCAACCCCCTCCCTTCTTAAATTTAACTTATATTAAGAATGGAGGCAACCGATACTTTCATACCATTTTAGAAACGAAATTCGTCAAAAGCAAGGTCGTAGGTGAAGGCGATTTTATAACTACAACAAGAATAAAGCTTTAAACAAAATATGGATTTCACTTCCAAGATGTGTCCTGCATGCTCCATCTAGTTTCCCTGAAGAAATTTTGAAATGATATTCAAAAGCTTCTCTCGTAATCAAAATAAAATAGGAAAATTCGGGGGCAAGTATTCAATTTACCCATTATGAAGTCATTGAACCAATTTACTTTTCTATCCCACATTCACAAAGAAGTAAACAAATAGTTAAACTTAACCCCAGCCAGCTACACTTTATTGGTATCAAATGTTTACACACCTCTTTAAAATGGACGGCCATTACAGGTCTGTGCTAAAAGACTATACGGACCTTTTTTCCATTGATAAAAGACAGAAAGTTGACTGGGCCAATAATGTCCTCATTAAGAGCACAAACCTGGTCACAAAAACAGAAAAGCAGTCAAACAGAGTTATGACAGCAGGTGTATAATACTATTAATGCATTATAGTTATACGACTGAGTAGCACAATCCAACCACAGCAAGAATGATTTCTTTTTCTTTCTTTCCACATGAAAAGAATGACATTACACTAAAGCAGAAACGCCACGAGTACCAGAGTCAGGGTAGTTTTTTTTCTATAATACCAGGTGCATCATAGTTTTCTTTTTTTCTTTTGTGTTTGTTTAGACCGTCTTTTAACCTAGATAGCAGAGCAGAGCTACCAATCCAAAAACACTCCAATGGGATAGCGGATGGTAAGATCACCACTACACTGAGAAAAATGGGCGGAAAGGTAATTTATACCGCACATTCGAAACGCTGAGAAATAAACTAAAGACACCATTATTATTATTAATCAGAAGTATCATCGATATAACGCATATTTAACAAGTTTAACAAGTCAATAACAAGAGACTAAAGCAGATGATCAGGTGCTCCGCTGAGCAACTGGGCAGGATGTAATTGAGATGATGCCTTCCTTGGCTGCGCCAAAGAGGATAAACAAAGGTTGTCTCACAGGAAAAAAAGATAAAATTGTAAAAGAATAAAAGTTGCAGCAAGAAAAATTGTAAAAGAATTGTAAAACATGGTTGCAATTGCAACCATGTTTCACCTCTTTTTAAAAAGTCCAAGTCCAAGCTCAAGCCCAAGTAATGATGGTGGGCTGGCTGGGAATTCCTGAAATTCTATCCCCCAACGTGGTTCCACCAATACTCAAACTTTTGCAAGGTCCTATCTAGCCACAACAAATCACACAACCTACTTTATGCTTGTGGAACATTTTGTATGTTTCAGGAGTTCTTCATGCCATAAACAGGGGCTATTGCATAATACAGGAGGGGTTTCCTCTTCTATCCTCACCCTCTCCCTTGGGTCAAACACTTCCTTCACCTAAATAATTGTAATTTTTTCTGTATAGGTTTCTCACGTTCAAGTTGCTGCTTCTTTGCTCAAGTCCTCAGACCCAATGGTTCTTGCTTTAATTCACTTCCTGCTTGGCTGCTTCCTCATTTGAAACTGACAGCAATATATCATCAAAGCCACTTGAAAAATGCCTTCACAAAGGTCTGCCAATTTGCCAGTTACACCCTTTTCACCAAAGCCACCAACAAAGAGAAACAACTCTCAAAGCCCTCACAATATGTTCTGATGGCATCAAAACACAGCTGAATGATAATTAACCACCAAAAAGCCTCCTTTCCAACAATTGGAATTATCCTAGACATTCAGTAGCTTTGACTCCCAAACCAGGAGCACTAATAATGCTTCATAGATACTGGTATGGACTGTAGAGATTAACCAAAAGAGAATTTTATTCCACATCCTCCTCCCACTCTGAATCAATGGAATTCAAAGTGAAAAGCAACAATGGCTAACAACAGAAGTCTACAACAAATCAAAAGCCTGGTTTCCCCTGTTGGGAAGTCCCACATTGTCTATCTAAATTCCTGGAGTGCGACTTATATATCTGTTGGACAACTTCGCGTAATGTCAATTGGTTTTAAATTGAAATCTAAGATGGTGGTATCAAAGCCTACAGCTCATCTTAGTAATTGTCTATTCTAGTTGGCTCATCTGGTTTGGCAAACATATGCGGAAGGGGGTGTTGGGAAGTCTCACTCCTGAAGCGTGGCAATTTCACTTAATGCCAATTGGTTTTAAGTTGAAATCTGATATTTGCCACTCAAAACTAGTTAGCTAACTAACTGAATACACATATACTCACTTCCTCTGACTATCCTGCCACTGCTACTACAGTTAAAGATCTAACTAACTCTAATACCTTTAACTAACAAGTGCTGACTAAGAGAGGCTGGCCTATTTGGCTCTTTAGTGATTCTCTGTCTACCTGAGCAAGGAATGAAAGATTGAACTTAAAGATAGCACCTACTACCTAATCCGCACAAGCAGAATCAGGCAATCCAATGATTTAGCCATTTACAGATTCTCATAGAAGATTATTGATTGGTTTTTTACTGCTTCACCTGCATGCCTGACGAAGCAATGAAGAATAGAAGAATTGGAAGACTTTGTCCGAGCATCAAAAGGAAAGTGGGGAAGAATATGCCTTCCATCGTCAATGGTGTCTCCTTCATCAAAGTTAATGGCATTTGGGGTATATACCATCTCTGAGCCTAACAGAGATGACTCGGGTCTTCCTGCTCCAGCCCCAACCCCCAAGGAATAATACCAGCAGTGAGCAAAGACAGCAAAATAAGAAGGACAAAAGGACATGGATTGACATTGCTTCAAAACGCATAGTAAACATTTCTTCCTGAATTCCACGTACCATCTATACTTTACTAACTGGGGTATGTCGCTAAAAATACATGTCAATTAAGTGTAAAAGGACTAGCATGAGCAAAATCATATTTTCAATCCATGCCATGAGATTCAACAAAGTTCTACACGAGCCCCATCTGCCTAATCTAACCTTTTATTTCATTTGTACTTAATTTGGCTACATAAAGTTTAGGTAAAAAGCACAACGAAACAAACATAACCAGCTTGGCTAGACCTTCTAAAAAAATAAATTGAAACATAAGAAGGAAGAAAAGGTTGAAAATTGAAATTGAGTTAAATAACTCCATAATCCAAACACCAGAGAGATCGTAAAAACAACAAAAACTCCCTGGTTTTTTACTAAAGCATACAGCTTGCCAAAGATTTGGAAGTTGATGAAACCAATAATAGTTTCAGAGGTTAATCTCGCGAATCAAACACAATAAGACGAAACCCCTAATTAACAGAAAAGGGGAAATGTAACCTGGGAGTCAGCTCTGGTATCCGCCGCCGATAGCATTGATGTCCTCCTCGACGGCGGAGTTGAGGTAAACGGGGGGAAAGTCAGCGAGGGTGAAGGTCTTCTCCTTGGCGAGTTTCTCGACATCGGCCTTCTTCAAAACGGTGCGGCGGATGGGAGGGCGGTTGCGGCGCTGATCGCGCGAGAAGTATTTGATGTCGTATACGGTCTCGGGGAGGGAGGTGGGGATGATGGGCTTCTCCTTGGTGGTGGCGGGGCACTGCAGGCGGTATTCGGTGGCCAAGGGTAAAGCGGATCTGTATTCGGGGTCGGCGCAGGGACCCGTGATCTCCCATGGCTTCTTTATGAAGCGCTTCAGATTCTGCACCAGTGAATTCGACGCCGATTTCGCCATTATAGTAGCCAAACTACGAAGACAAGAAAACTGGGTTTATCAATCACCAGATCAAATCCCTCGTTCGCCTTCATTTCCCTTCCTTTCAATCCCAAACAGACCCGGAACCGGACCCGGTTCCGGAACAGGTACCGGACCCGGATCCTTAGTTATTATTCGAGGTGCAAAAAATGGGCCGTGAAGGGTTTATTTTGTTCGTACGTGTAGAAACTCGTTTAAGAACTTATTTTTACAATAAATAATAATTTCTTTTAAATAAATGAAAAAGGTTATTTTTAATGATTATGTTAACTGATATTTTGATTTTCAGCTCCTATAATGTACAGAAAAAATGTTTATTTTATATATTAAAACTTAAAACAAATATTTTACATATTAAATTATATTTTTGTTATTTTTAATTTTAATAAAGTTGTTGAAATTTAATTTTGAAATAAAAGTATTGTTTTAAAAATGAAAGTATTTAAAAAATTAAGTACAGAATAATAATGATAAAAGAAGAGTGATTTGATACTCGAAAAAAAATACCGGGAGTTAAATCAAATTAGTCTAAAATGAAAATTAAGATTATATTTGAGAAAAAAAAATGTTTAATGTTTATTAAAAAATATAATACATGTGATGATAGTATTAAGAAACACTTTGATTCAAAAATAAGTCTCAAAATATTTTTCCGTAAACACTTACACTCTCATAATGGTGAAGATTTAGACTTATATTAAAGGGTTGTATTTGAAATTATTTACCATCACATTGAGTTAATCACTCGTTCTGAACTTATAATTATTAGTTGTAGAATTAAACGGAAACTTGGTCGTAAAATATATGAAGAAAATCAGGCCTAGTCTTCCATCTCCAACCTTGAATCTCATGATAACTTCTTCCAATCATGTTTTTTTTTTTTTTTCATATAAATTTAATTTTGCACATTTTGTGTTTGGTTATTTCGATTTGCACCTTCATGATTTCCTCCGACATTTTCATTTTCATGAGCTGTTTAAAAGATAAAATTATCCTCTCAAAGTTCCTACCCTTTCTGCCAACTACTCCTTTGTTCATGCGCTATGTTATTGACTAAGAAGAAAATTTCTCAATACTACTTCATACTTTCAAGGTCATTTTTACATTTAAGAAAATTTCTTTTGAATTATATAATTT
>Ga0123340_1006226_pt1 | contig 11385 bp, 9 predicted proteins | sample SirMexnodulemix_FD_89961 | JGI IMG/M metagenome (GOLD analysis project Ga0123340, IMG submission 89961) | Root nodule microbial communities of legume samples collected from Mexico - Siratro Mexico nodule mix | ecosystem: Host-associated > Plants > Roots > Nodule | place: Mexico: Nepantla... | reverse complement strand
CCTTATTATTGATGATTAAATTTTTTTTCCAAATAATAAAATAAATAAAATGAGTTGTATTAATGAAAGCAAAATAACATAATTTATATATTGAAAAACGTTTATAGGAAGAAACATTCTTATTAATAATTAGAGATACTTAAGTGTGTATAGTTATTTGTATGTGTGTATATATAACAACAATGTTTTATATGGAGTTTTATTTTATAGAAACTATTTTATATTAGATTAATATCACTGCTAAGTATATTATAAAATTAGAAAACATATTTAAAGGATAATTTAGATTCCTTAAATTTTATTCTTTAATTACACATACTATTTGTAGTGAGTTCTACAAAATTTGGTATAAGACAATGATTTTTCAATAAGTTAAGCAGCATTTGGACGCACATCCATTATTCTATTATTATAGCATTTCCAATGCACTGTCTTGTGTTTCTATTTCTATTTGTCCTTAACCAATTCCTCACTGAAGCAAACCTACCTGGCAAGTCACATGCAGAAACTATTCTTTTGTTAATTAGCAACTCCTGCTCAACACTGAAAAAATGTTTTCCACAGTGGAAACACTGAATTATAAACAAAATTACTTATTTGTTCTCTATTTATTAAAAAATGTAAGTTATACATTCTTTTATATATTCTTTAGAATTAACTAAAATTTTCTTTTCGTATAATGAACATTTTTGTTGGTTTAATTAATACTTTTCAAAATTTAACTGACGAAAATTATGATAGAGAAGATAAACTTCTACTTATTTTCTTTTTAAAATGGAAAGAATATTTATGTTTTTCATTTAAAAACAGAACCAAGACAAAAGCATGAACAAAAGATTCTAGGTGAAGCTATCATAACTCTAACTTTATATTTATTCCTTTTTTACATTGACTGTGATATTTGTCGAATCAACCTTTATATATACACTAGCATTATAAATAACAACAGATTTTAAATCTTCTTGACATGAAATAGTAATTACCAACCAAACAAGAATAAATAATACAAAAGCAGAAAAACATCATTATCTCTTTTTTTTTTTCACCTTGTCTAGCAAAATGATCATGGTAGTAAAACATGGTGGAAGAACATACAAAAAGATATTAAAAAATCTAGAAATTAAGAATGTAAAACTGATAAAAAAATTATTAATTAAAAAGTTTAGATAAAAAGAATGATAAAAGCCAAAAATAAATAAGGAGAGGTGTCGTGTAGTGAGTGAGTGTCCCTATTTCGTGCCCAAGTCAAAACGCAGAGAACATAACCTTACATCAAATTAAACAATCAAACAACACAACCAAACCAATTTTTTTTGTTTTTCCTCAATCTCTCTCGTCTACCATGTGGCTTCCCTTTCCTACATCAACTTAACAATCTCCACTTTCTACTCCTTTATTTTTCTCTCCACCACATCGCTTTATACTTTCTAAAAAATATAATATGCGATTCACTTTTACAATTTTTATTAACAAAATTCAAGTTCTTAATAATATAGTCACGGTTGGTCATGGTTCCATCGTCAGCTTCCCATAAATGCATTCATAAAATATAATTAATGATACCTTAAATTAATTACTACATATTTATTACACATGCTAACTTCTAATTAACAACCTCCAAAGACTACTTGATGACACAGGATTCATTATATTTAACATAAATGAATATTTAAAAAAACCCCATATTAGATATATTTATTAATCATGTAAGGAAACTATAGTATTTACCGATCAATAGATCAATATGTTAATGTTACGATGTGCGGCTTGGATTAATTTTCTACGGTTTCCCACAAGATGCGTCCAAATTTACTTTCTTTCTCAAGACATGACATGATTAGCGGGAAACATTTCCTGTAGAAGATTAATTAGGGTCCTTTTTAGGTAGCTTCCTAGTTCTCACTTTTTCTTCTGTTCATCCCAGATAATTAATACAAGTTGATCTATCCTAGTTACATTATTTACTTCTTGTCTTAATTAGCATTAGAAATAATATAAGCACGTTAATCATGGTTAATAAATACTCGTATTAGTTATTTATTTGTGGAATTCATTTTTGTTATTGCTTGGCCTGGGGTAGTGTCACGAGTCACGATCGGATCAGTACAAAATCTGGTTGCTTATGCTTCGTTCGTTGGTTTCGCGAGCAGAGTTAGTATTGGAAGCCATTAGTGTGGTGTGTGTGAGAAAGGGAGAGATACGCTTACAGAGGGAAAACAAAAGCAAAATCTAGAACAGAGGGATAGAGATAAAGAGAGAGGGTGGTGTTGTGTTGTGCTGTTTCTGTGAATGGTGTGCACCAAGCAACGAAAGTGCCCATAAAATTCATCTTAGTCTTCGCTTTTTTCCTCAAACATGGAGGAGGTACTCGTCATTGCTCCTTCCAAAGCTCTTCCTTTTCACTGCCTTTGATCTGACGCTTCTCCCAATGTTTCGCCCTTTCGTGTTGCTTCCTGCATTGATCTAAATGGGATTTTGTTTTTCCTCTCTCAATTTCAATTGGGGTACGTCAAATTGTTCTTTTTCGTTTTGGTTTTCCTTCTTTTTTTAAATAACAAAGCGTGCTTCCGCTTTTTTATGACTCTTATCTGGGTTTCGACGGGTATGGCTAACGAAGGTGATTTTTTTTTTCTTTTACGAAAATTACCATTTACTATTTGTGATTCGGTTTTGGGTTGAGATTCGGTAACGCAACGACCACGATTTTTTCTTTTGAAAAATAAAAACGAGCTTATGCTTTAATGAGAGTCTAGTTAATGTTGATGGAAGTAGCTGAAAGTGATTTAACTCTTACGTTATCCACCTACCTATGTTCTTCTCTACTTCAACTTTAACTTCTTCGCATCTTGTTCTTTCCGAGTTCAGAATTGTAATTGCCACTCAAGTTTATCCTTTTTTTAATGATTTGAATCTTGTTTTGGTACCTATGCATCTCAAAATTGGGTCTGTTATGGATCTGGTGGTGTGAATTTATTAACTGTCTTTGTTTCACCTATTCCCATGTTTTTGATTCTCTGAATAGGAAGTTTGTTTTGTTTATTTGCTCGATTGGCGTTTCAAATTGCTTCGTTGTTCTATTTTAAATGAACACCGTCGTTTTCCTTTTTGATGTTAGGTTTGTGCTTGCTGAAAGGGGGATTCATTCAATGCTTTTCTTTACTCACATTGAATAATGCTATTGGTTTCTGGGTGTATTCATAGAGGATTTGCACGCTAAGCATCGAGCTTATTGGTTAGAGAATGTCCAGGCATCTACACAGAGGGGTATCTATTCGGATCCCTGAAAGAAACAATGACTCGTGGGACTCTCAATCCAAAGATAAGACAGAAAAGGAAGGTTTTGATAGAAGATTTTCCTCTGCTCACCCCTCATCTTTGAAGTCTCCCTATAGTTTGCTTTTATCGGATAATTCTAATTCCAAATTAGGTATCACTGAGAATGGTTTACCGTCTGACCCCTACATTATTGGCACTCCAAGAACTAGGCATAAGTTGGTTCTTTTTTTCTTGAAGTTTAGTTTAGTGTTTGTAGTTATTTTCGCTCTTGCGGGGTCTTTTTGGTGGACAATCTCAATTTCAACTGCGTCAAGAGGTCACATTTTCCATGGTTATAGAAGGCTCCATGAACAACTTGTATCTGACCTGTTGGATATAGGGGAGATATCCTATGCTCCCTCAAGGCTGAAAGAACTGGAATTTTGCTATAAGGAGTTTGAAAATTATGTTCCTTGCTTTAATGTTTCTGACAATCTAGCTCTTGGTTTTTCTGATGGCAATGAGTTTGACCGGCAATGTGGCCATGAGCTCAGGCAAGATTGTTTATCACTCTCACCACCAAATTACAGAATTCCTCTTAGGTGGCCTACTGGAAGGGATATTATCTGGATTGCTAATGTTAAACTCACTGCACAGGAAGTTCTTTCTTCTGGAAGCTTTACCAAAAGGTGAGTGAGTGATATGTCTTTCCTACTTGCTGTCATACATTGAGCTTAAAGTTTTCATGTATTTTATTTGGTTATAGGATGATGATGCTTGATGAAGAGCAAATTTCCTTTCGCTCAGCCTCTCTTATGTTTGATGGTGTGGAAGACTATTCACATCAAATCGCGGAAATGATTGGGCTCAGAAATGAATCTAACTTCATACAAGCAGGGGTAAATGAATATTTATTCTCCATCGGAAATGGTGTAATTAAGGATTTGTTACTTTATTTTTTGTTGTGTTCGTCATCAATTATAGTCATATTCCACTAATTCAGTGATAAAAACTTAAATTCATCTACTTTGCTTAATTTTGATAAATGGGTAGCCATCTGCATTGACTTAAGTTCATTGTTATTCTAATAGTACTAATATTAAAACAGATATCATTATTAATTATCTTGAAGGGATTTTGTTCAAACAATGAGTGAAAATCCAAATTTGGTTGAAGTGTTAACCTTATTTATATCTGAACCGTTTTACTAGCATTTACCTTACCCTACAAAGATACAATTGTTTGTCCCATCCCATGGGATTATGGAATATGTCTCTTCACATTTTTGGCTAAGCAGCATGTCCTCATCTACTTGATGGGTCCTTGTATTCATAGTACTTTTGTACCCTGCATTTATAGGGTTTTGTGATATATTTTCTGACGGGTTATGGAGGTAGTGAATGTGAACTTAGTTCTTAAAGTTTGATTATAATATTCCCTTGATTGAACATGTTGGGATTTTAAATATACAGGTTAGAACAATACTGGATATTGACTGTGGTTACGGTAGCTTTGGAGCACACCTTTTTCAGAGTCAGCTTTTAACCATGTGCATTGCGAGCTATGAGCCTTCTGGCAGTCAAGTTCAGCTTACACTTGAGAGGGGTCTTCCTGCTATGGTTGCTTCTTTCAATTCAAAACAATTGCCATTTCCATCTCTCTCCTTTGACATGTTGCATTGTGCTAGATGTGGCATTGATTGGGACCGAAAGGGTATCTTTGAAAACCTACCTCCTACTATTTTCTATAAGGCCAATGTAATTGTCATTCTGCACATTTATTCGGCAACTCCAAAGAAGATGTTGGACTATGATTGCCTGTGGAAGGAGAAATTGGATTACAAAAAATTAAGAAAAAAAAATCGTTCTTATGGACTTTAATACTTATTCTTCTGTGTCTTCGAGTTATACTTTTTCATTTTTACATATTCAGGAATTGAACATTGAGGCTAATTGTCTCTTGTGGTATTGCATTGTTTCACAAGTGAACTTCTTAGACCATCGATCGACACTTTTTTGGAACCAAGGAAAATATTAACTGTTCACAGTCATTCAATATTTTTGGTTATCTTCCAAATACGCTTCTACATGGATTTTTCCATTTCAATCTAAGTATTTTTTTTATTGCAACGTATTCATTCTTAGGTTCTTTAATTCTTTTTCTTTTGAAATTTTGAACAAAGTTCAAACGTCGATTTATGTCAACCGGCTGTTTCCTCCGGTGTTGTATTTTTATCCCCACCTATGTCTACGTCAAATAAATAATGATAGTTATATGGCCTTTTATGTTCTTTCTGGTTGTTCCAACTAATCCAATATGTTTTTCCCATTTTGATTATTAAATTATTACTCTATCCATTTATGTTGCTTGCACTAAAAATTTCCATGAGATGCCTGAAAGTCCCACCACTCATTCTTTTTTGTTGCGTAATTCTACTTTTGAACTGCAGAATTATTTGGGGGTGGGGTGCTGTAACATTAGGGGAAACAATTTCTTTATTGTAGGAATTTCTTAAAGTTAAATGTCTGTGTGAAACCATCTCAAGCTAAACATTGTACTTAAAATATATATATTTTTTTGTTTAGTATTATAAAATGATTATTCAAAAATCCATTAGATTAAATTATTATAAAGTATTATTCCCATCCTCTAACTGCAAACTTCATAATAGCATAATATGGTCATACCTTCTATGTTTATTTTATTAATCATTGAATTTTCCAACAAACTGGAGTTTACTTGCTGATGTATTCCTCATATTTCTGCATACATTTCATCCATCAAGCTGCCACTTTTTCATATTATTATTTAGTTCTAATCTTTAAACCTTGGCCTTAATTTTTCTGCATTTTGTTATTGCGTAGTAACTTGTGGTCAGTGAGGTGAATTCGTTGAATATCTGGACTCTGCTTAAATCTTATTAACCTTTATATTCCATGGCATAGATGGCATTCTCATGATTGAAGCTGATAGGCTTTTAAGGCCAGGGGGCTACTTTGTCTGGACTTCATCGCTTACAAATGCTCGTGACAAAGAAAGTCAAGAAAGATGGAAGTTCATACAAAGTTTTGCTGAAAATCTTTGCTGGGATATGATGTCACAACAAGATGAAACTGTCGTATGGAAGAAAACGAGTAAAAAGGCTTGCTACAGTTCAAGGTATCACAGCTGTGACATGTATTGATAAAAATATAATACACTTTGTATATCCTGGGAAGAAATTTCTAGCAACCAGGATCTGTTTTATATGAATATGAAGTTGTGTTTGTGGTATTCCAGAGGTGATGTTGGTATTTAGCATCCAAGAATCTTATGTTCTTTAAAATTGTGCTGAAAATTTAGAACAAGAGGAAGATAAATCTAAAGAGTCTCAAGAGTACCACTAAATATTTAAAAAAAAAATCAATAATTCAATCTCCATATACACTTATGACAGCACATTATTCAACAATTTGTATACTGCTTAAAATTTTATAGATGTCCCTAATACTTAGCATTTCCTGTCTGTTTGGGTTTCCAGAAAGAATAGTTCTCCCCCTCCTTTATGTGGCAGAGGCTATGACGTGGAGTCTCCATATTATCGAGAACTGCAAAACTGCGTAGGAGGAACACATAGCAGTCGTTGGATTTCTGTTGAAAAGAGGCAAACTTGGCCTTCCAGAGATCAGTTGGACAAGAAGGAGCTTGAAAACTTTGGTAATTGTTCTTTAACATTTATTTTTGCGTTTCTCTTAGCAGAAGGATTTCACTGCACTGTATATATATATATATCTGAATGAAATCTGCTATCAGGTAGGTTATCTTAATACGTATCTATTTACTTGCATTAGGGTTGCAATCCGATGAATTTACCGAGGATTCTGAAAGCTGGAGAGCAGCAGTCGTTAATTATTGGTCTCTTCTGTCACCTTTAATATTTTCTGATCATCCAAAGAGACCTGGTGATGAGGACCCTCCGCCGCCTTATAACATGCTAAGAAATGTGCTAGACATGAATTCTCATTTTGGTGGTTTTAATTCTGCTCTGTTGCACGCTGGAAAATCTGTATGGGTGATGAATGTAGTACCTTTGGATGGACCCAACTATCTTCCCTTGATCCTGGACCGAGGTTATGTTGGCGTTATCCATGATTGGTATTTTAAACTCCTTTCTCTTATTTTAGAATTTCACGATTCTTTGTTTGCCCTTTTATTGTTTGGCTGAAATTCTCAGCCACCTGCTAAAAATCGTTCTTCCTTGCCCTTTCTTTCAATTTTATTTTAACGGCGTGATACCTTCCAAATATATAGAACTATTGATTTCCTTATGTAAAATATAACCATTAAGGCCTTGAACTAGGTTGTGTACTTGTTGGGCTCAAGAGATTTCACACACAAATGAGACAGTTTTATGGAAAACGATTGATAAAACCAGAATTAGAGTACAAACCCACAAAACGCAGGCCTAAGCGGTGACACACATAACTGATAAAATAACTGTCATCCCCACATATAACTGCCCCTCTAAACTAACTTCTTTCAGTTACTCAATTTTTTCCTTGTGACATAAGCTTTCCATGGCTTGATGCCTTGTACTGGCATATCAGAACTTATATAAGTTCTGGTGGGGAGGATGTAACATTTGCAATATATAAGTTCTGGTGGGGAGGATGTAACATTTGCAATTAGGCTTGAATATTCTCTGTTTTTTAGTTTTGTTTGATGTAAAACTAAGTAAAATCAAATTTCTGACTTTTGTCAGAGACAATATGGTAATCCAAAAACAATATGGTAATCCAACAACAAAAGTCTTATCTCATTGGGTAAGATTGACTACAAGAATCATGCGTCATCATTTGGTTGTCAAAAGACAAATTTCTTGGAGATAATCACTCACCATGAGAGTACTCTTATCAGCCTTCTCCATTGTCCTTCTTGATTTCCTTCGCCCCCTTTTCACATGACTAAAATTCATGCAATATATTCTTTTTATAATTGATTCAAATGGCTTTTTTGTACATGTCAAAACACTAGTTTATTTACTTAATTTTTTTCCTAATGGTATCACACCTATATTCCTTGCACACAATCATTTTGTATTTTCTTGAGTGACCACACATTCATCTTAGTATTTGAAATACTGATCCCAGAAATTTGAATTTCAAAACTTGTGGTATGGCATCTTCTCCCATTTTTACTTCCCCAAGCTATTTTCTTTTGTTTCTTGGGAAAATTGTTGATAGATATGGAAGCTTGTATCAGTCAAGAACTAGTTTAACCTATAAAGCCTAAGATGCTAGGAGAGAGCAGTTGAATGCTTTATATCTCTAACTTTCCCTTGACAAAGCTATTCGGGCTTAAGCTTGAACAGCGAACAACCTTATGCCACTCAATGCGAAAATCAATTTAAATTGTGAATAGGAGCAGTAAGGATTAAATTCATAGCACTTGGAGACCATTTGAAGGACCGACTCATTAAAACTTAAGCTTTAAAATGGTGCCTTAGGAATGGTTTTATATCTTTAAATTCTATCACATGCCGATGTTTTGCAGATTAAATTAAATATTCTAAACTTATCTTCCTTGTGAAAAGGTCACGGTTAATTGAAAAGGGCACTGTTTGTGAACACTTGTCGCTGCTTATATATTTCTTACAATTTGATCTTCTGTGGTTTCTAGGTGTGAGGCCTTTCCAACATACCCTAGAACCTATGACCTAGTGCATGCAGCAGGACTTTTATCCCTTCAATTTGCCCGGCAGCGCAGCTGTACAATGCTTGACCTGTTCGTTGAAATTGACAGGTTACTTCGGCCAGAGGTATGTAAATATACTCTGGGCTTTAACTTTTCATTTGTGGTCCTTTACCTTTTTAGTTTTGTGTTTTCCTACTCACTTCATCTGATGTTATGAGGTATAAATATATATAAAGCTATGAAATACGTGAATCCGTTTTTGTTAAAACACTCTTTGGAGTGAGGATAACCTTTTCAAAACCCTAGCTAAACACTTAGCAAAGGAAGGAGTCTCTTGATTTCACTTTGGATGTGTTTTATTGAAATAAAGTAATGCAATAGATTCTGTTTCTTTATTAAATGAAATCATAATGGCCAAGATTTATCGCCATAATATTGTGTGATTTATGCCTCACTACTGTAGCTATCAGTTTCCCTGCCTATTTTAAACCTTGTTAGGGCTTTCCTTTTTTTGACAATGCCAGTTTTAAAATTTTACTATCAGCATGATATTGCATATATGTAGTTCAATGTCCATTTGAGAACCACTGGGGTGAGCCTAGTAACTCTAATGTGATGATCAAATTGAGATGCATTTGTGAAAGCTTTAACAGAGTTGATGTGTGCAGGGTTGGATTATAATTCGTGACACAGTTCCTTTAGTAGAGTCAGCCAGAGCTCTAACAACAAGGCTAAAGTGGGATGCTCGAGTTGTAGAAATTGAAAGTGACAGCGATCAGAGACTCCTGATCTGTCAGAAACCTTTCTTTAAGAAACAGGCAAATTAATTCATTAAAATTCCACAGGAAATTAGACCATCATATTCATATATTCATTTTCACAGTGTTCATTTATTATCATAATGCTCCGCCATAGAAGGTGGGGATTGAAAATTTTGGACAGAAAAAAACAAAAAAAACATAGAGGAAACAGTAAATTCTCGTCAATGATACCACCACAACTCCTATGTAGCCGTAAGGCATATATACATAGGGCCTTGTAATTATCAAACGAGGAGCAGAGCAGAGCGGAGGAAGAAGTATACTGGTTGATTCAATTTTTCATGTGATGTCTGATTACAGTTACACATGATAATTTAAGATTGGCAAGATGAATCATGTTAGAATAAGTTAGATATATATGTTTGCTGTGGTGTATAAAATGCTCAGCGGTTAATTTCCCCATATTCATATACAATTATTTTTCTGCTTATTCATGTAAAACCCCAGCAAAACCATATTCTGATAAATCTTGTCAATATTTATAACGTGAAATCAAACTCCCTTTCAAGATTAGCCAGTGTAAAATTACCTAATTGGTGGAGCGCAGTGTGTGCATGCTTTTCCTTCATCTTGTTTTCCTAATTTCTCAGATTAATTCCAATAATTGTTCACTTAACTTGAAAGCTTTAGTATAAATGCCATGTTTAGCCGCATTAAACAGGTGAATTGGTTATTGCTTGAACTGGACACTAACAACAAATTTGTTTTGAATTATGCTAAATCCGAAAGCGTGTTTGCACTAACAACAAAGTGCATATTGGACTAAGTTTTATGAACGCACTTCTTTGTATCTTTTTGGATAATATATATAGCGAGAGAATGTACATTTTTCACCTCTTGGCTGAGACCGTAGAGTTGTGTAATATAACATTTTTTCTATTTATAATTCAAGTTCTACCATGATGATTCAAAACGAGGACTGTATATTATAAGATTTTTTTTTTTTCATTTAAAAATATATTTCTTCAAGTGTAAGCATTTTACCAAACGATAATACAGAGGGATCCAAGTATTATCCATCTTCCTAAGTTGAAGATTAGGGGTCTTAATTAACATATACTATATATAACATATCATGAGGATCCTATTAAAATCATTTAATCAGGAATTCATTGATTGGAATTGAATTCGGCCTAATAGTAAAAACAACTAAGCACAATATCTGAGTATATATCCAAAATTTATATCTAATATGGGCAGAATTATCACGCTAAAAGGGTAGACGAATAAAAGAAAATGAGTAAAGCAAAATCAGGAGGATTAAGTAAGATGTTTACATTCTTAGTCTTTACTAGGAAACATTATATATTCCTTCAATTAATACATAAAGAAGAACCTATTATATATACAAAGAATAATAACCTGACAAGGCAGAGAATTTTAAATGTTTTACTAAATATTCTTAAAGACTTTAACTAGAATAAATATAGAAGCTGTAAACTTAAGTGAGGTAGAATTGCTACACATTATGTATCGATATCAACTTAAGTAATATAGAAGTAAGTAGGAATCACAATTTAATATTTTAAAGTTTTGAGTTAATTATGATATCACATTCTTTTACTAATGTGTATACTCGTACCTTTATGATAATCTTTTCTTAAATATTTTTATATAATTGAATTAACTATTTAAT
>Ga0123340_1006224_pt1 | contig 11386 bp, 10 predicted proteins | sample SirMexnodulemix_FD_89961 | JGI IMG/M metagenome (GOLD analysis project Ga0123340, IMG submission 89961) | Root nodule microbial communities of legume samples collected from Mexico - Siratro Mexico nodule mix | ecosystem: Host-associated > Plants > Roots > Nodule | place: Mexico: Nepantla... | reverse complement strand
TTTAGTTATAATAAAAATATATATTTAAAAATACGTGTTTATTATTATTATTATTATTATTATTTATATAGTAATCATCAAATAAATTATCAAAATGATTAAAACAATTAAACATTATAAGACTCTGGATAATACAAGAGCAACTTTAAGTGAACTTTATCAATAATGTTCTGAACTTCAATTAAAAAATTACTGATCTTAGTGAGACATTAATTGATAATAATCCTTACTATAGAAATTCATCTAATAATTATGCTCACAAAAATACTCTCTAAGCATAGTAAAAACAACGCAAATCAAAGTGAAACTCCAAGAATTTCAAACTATTTCTTCCATATCCATATTTTAGATGGGTTTTTCTTTATTTGTTTTCTAAAATAGTTCATGAGTTAGATTTAAGGTCTCACAATAGTTAAGTAAAGTCTCAATATTCATAAAGAGTGTTTATAGATAAATTATTCGTCAACATATATGGATTGGGTTCACAAAAGTTACTAATAAATAGTATGATCACAATGATGGATGATTAATAAATGAATGTGAAAAATGTTAGCATGGTTTAATATAATTAACTTTTTGCTTGTGTAAAAGGAAGATTAACTTTCTCTATTGATATTAGAGGTATCTTTATCTCATGGGACTCTTAAAATTAAATGATAAAAAAGGTTCAAAAGCGTGATGCGTTTGGAAGGCAAGGAGGAGACACGTGTCCGAGGTTGCTGTCAGCGCTGGAACGATGTGGTCCCCACACAGGGGCCACGCGTTTCGCGGATTTGTCCTGCTCAAGTGCGTGTCACGTGGGCCACATTTTTCTTTTGTTTGGTTCCTTTCAAGGGCCTTGATAACCTCACCCTGACACCTCACCCCCGTTCCTCACAACGCACGCTCTCCCGCCACCGGTACCGCCGGTTTCCCTCCTCCACGTGTCCTTGCTGACCCCACAGGTAGGTGACGTCATCATTACCCTCCTTTCTTGAAGCGAAAAAAAAAATTATTTAATTAAATAAAGGAAAATGCACTTTGAGGACTCAAGACTTAAAAGACCAAGACGAAGACTTTGTGAGAGTGTTATGTCTGGATATTTACTATTTTTCTTTTTTTATTATAACATTTGTTTCATTTTTTATTTTATTTTAACTTTGCCTATTATAATTGGTGTTGCTGGTATTAATTAATTTCTGGTGCTAATTTGAGAGAACTGTGTGTGTGAGAGGGGAGAGATAGAGAGAGAGAGAGGAATCAAGATAGCTCCTTTTGAATTTTCTATCAGAATCTGAGGACCCAAAATCTAGGGTTTTCTGTTCTTCTCTTGGTAAGTGAGTACTCTGGTATTCTCATCACTCGATTTTTCTTTCGATTGATTTGGGGGTTTCCTTTGATTGCGTGATTTGTTTCTGACTGAGTCTTTTTGGGGATTAGGATTTTTGGCTTCGTTCTTCCTGGGTGAATTTTTTGAAGATGGGTTGGAGAATTTGATGACTGATTGAGTTGTGATGTGGGAATTCTTTAATGGAGTCGCAAAAGGTTTATTTTTTTCGTGGCGGGAAGGGGATTTTAGCTGAGCTAGGGTTGTTTGTGAATGTGGGGAGAATTGGGGGTTTTGGGGTGGTATAAAGTGACAAATTTGATGAAATTTTGTGAAGCTGAGCTTCGTAGGTAGTGTGTAGTTGGCTGTCTGGGACTGACCGACAGTTGGATAACATATGTGGTTGATGTATGCTTTGGTTTTCCTGTGGTTCTGTTTGGCTGTCTCTTTGACTAAATTCGGCTTTTAAAATTTTTAGGATAGTGTTTGAGTTTTTGTTCCCCTGCTTTATATCTATAGCTGTAACTATCATTTGACAGATGTTGTCTTTCAAGAATTTGGCAAGTTTAAAGAATTGTCTAGTGTACACAAAATGAATGAATTCCAGCTTTGTAACTGTTAGTTGGTTAAAAAGGCTTGTTTGTTTTTATGATGAATCATGATCAATTTCGGTGGGGGTTTCTTGGTGGTTTTTATCACTTTTCCTCTCTGAGATTGAATTTATTCTTATAAAGGTTGTCGGTTTTGTTTTATTATCATTTGGCTTTGTCTTAGTGTTAGGAATATGATTTTGTGTATCACTAAGTATGTTGGTTTTGTAGGGATCTGTAGACATGCAGTCCAAGTCTGAAACTGCAAATCGACTGAGGTCAGATCCTCATTCCTTTCAACCTGGAAGTGTTTATTCCGAGCCTTGGTGGCGTGGTATTGGTTACAATCCCTTGGCTCAAACAATGGCTGGGGCAAATGCATCCAATTCGTCATCTCTTGAATGCCCTAATGGTGATTCTGAATCCAATGAAGAAGGCCAATCTTTGTCCAATAGCGGGATGAATGAGGAAGATGATGATGCCACTAAAGATTCGCAGCCTGCTGCTCCTAACGAACCAGGTGCTTTAGAGTATCATTTAACCGTTTAAATACAAATTATGGAAATGAAATCAGGAACATGATCAAATGAATTGGCAGTTTTGATTTTATATTTTGTAACTTTTTCATACTTCTAAGTATTAATACGTGGTATTTTATTTTTCTTCCTTGCAGGAAATTATGGGCAAGAACAGCAAGGGACGCAGCAAACTGCATCATCTGCACCATCCATGCGTGAAGAATGCCTTACTCAGACACCGCAGCTGGAACTTGTTGGTCATTCAATTGTTAGTCTTTTTCTTGGTCTGATCACTTTTTTAACATTTAGATATGGTCCAAGTGTTGACGACTTACTTCAATAGCATAAATTGTTACTGACTCATGCATATCATTTTATAGAAAATCTGTGGTAGAATTAATAGTTGCATGTTTTTTTGGAATGGATTGGACTCTTTAAATTCTTTATACAGGCATGTGCTACAAATCCTTATCAAGATCCGTATTATGGGGGCATGATGGCAGTTTATGGTCACCAGCAGTTGGTATGTAATTAATCTTGTGCTAATGCATTAGGTTATTATTACACATATAGGTCATAGTATAACAGTTACTGATTTGCAATTTCCTCAAATTAGTCTAATAAGAAATATGGCTAGTATATAATATTGAATAGATATGTTCTTGTAATAACGGTAAATTTGTTTAATTCTGTTTGGTCTATTCTCTTGTTTAAAACATTGGTGATATTTGGATGGCAGATAAGTAACCAATGATATTTTTTACCATCAGGGGTATCCTCCTTTTATAGGAATGCCTCATGCCAGAATGCCTTTGCCCCTTGAGATGGCTCAAGAGCCTGTATATGTGAATGCCAAACAGTACCAAGGAATTCTGAGGCGAAGACAAGCCCGTGCTAAAGCAGAACTTGAGAGGAAGCTAATAAAATCTAGAAAGGTACAAATGTGTCGGAGCTAATTTGTCTTTGTTAGTTTAACTAATATTTGAACAAGTGATATCTAACCACATTTTACGTGAGATGTTTTTTCAGCCATGTTTCCTTTTACTGTACTTGTATACTAAACCTTATTACTATCTGCTGATCTAAAAAGAAAAGTCATTGGGACATGAATTAATTTTAACTAATCTATATGTGATGGTTTTCTACCAAAGATGCAGTGAAAGTAAAAGAGAAGCGCACTCTCATGAATGTAATTCTGTGTGCCGAAGGGTGCAATATGCTCATGAACACTGAACATGTTTAGATGAAAAAAAATTGGAATGTGAGATTTCTGTTGTGATGTTGTACCATCGTACCACATGACCATATTTCATTATGTGTAGGTCAGGATGCTTGTGCATCAATATCAATTGAAGTAATGTCCACTATGCTGAATTAATGATGTTGTGAGAAATTGGTTCTCTTTTATTCCACGTTGGAAGTGTGAAAGTGAAAATGTTTATGAACGTCTATTGCCTAATAGTCTGAATCATAATAAATGCAAATAAGGAACAACTTCCAATATATTGTTTGCTAGGATCTGTTATTGCTGTCTAAAGTCAGGAGTTTGGTAAAAATGAAAAATAAGCATTCCAATGCAGGCAGCGGAAAACATTGTGCATAAACGTTAACAAACTTTTTATAACCTATGTTGAAAAATCAGAATAATATATTCCGTATTTATTATAGACATGTAATCTTTAGTAGAGGAAATAAAATATTCTCTGTTCATGCATAATGAATGCATTGAATAACTATATATAAACTCACTTCACGGTTTTCATTCCAATCTCTCTGATTTCTCTCGTAACAACCTAGTGTCACCTATAATGATTTTGCTATATGAACTTCTGTGGACTCCTTCTCTAATTTTGTTTACATTTCTTTTTTCTATTGGGAAACATATTATGTTCAGTTGTCTTTACACGTTTTCAGGGGTAAACATCATACGCAGTTAACTTTATACAAACAGTAATATGTTTGAAACTGAGAATCAAATCAGGAATTAAGTAGCTTATTCTTTTCACTTAACATGTTGAAAATAATGGTTGGATGAGACATGGGATTTGGTTCTACTTGTGCCACTGTCTATTGGGCTGTGCTAACATGTGTGTCTGGCAGCCATATCTTCACGAGTCTCGGCACCAGCATGCTATGAGAAGGGCGAGGGGTACCGGAGGACGATTTGCAAAGAAATCGGATGCTGAGGGCTCAAACAACTCAGGCAAGGAAAAGGATAATGGTACTGATTCTGTCCTATCATCACAATCAATTAGTTCATCTGGTTCTGAACCTTTGCATTCTGACTCTGCGGAAACCTGGAATTCTCCTAACATGCAACAAGATGCAAGAGCAGGAAAAGTACACAACAGGTTCGAAGCAGCTGGTTACCAAAATGGCAGTGGCTCTTACCATAATCATCACGGTTTGCAATCTTCAGTGTATCATTCATCCCCAGGTGAAAGAGTGGAGGAAGGGGACTGTTCAGGTCAGCAACTAAACCACAATTGATGGGGGATTAGAGGCCGAGGTTGGTTTGTATCCTAGAGACATATTGGTGAATACCTTGGTTATCTGTAAACATTCTTGGCAATATATGTGCCAAGCGGCAAATCATTCTTGGCTTTGTTCTTGTGTTTGTGGTGTGAATGATATTATGGGGGAGCGAAAAGAATGATTGATTATTGATATTTGTGATTTCTGTTGAAGTCGGTCAATCAATCCTTCATTCTTTTCTCATTTTTAATTTTGTACAGTTTTATAGTGGTTAGTCAACTCCAACTTCAACCAACTTTTGGATGGATGATGATGATGATGATGATGATCAGGTTAGAAGAAACAAACTCTTATGTACCAACACTCTGTTTGACTGCTTTATTATGTAGTTCAACTGGTTCTTAATGTTAACATGAGACGTCATAGGATAATGATCATGCTGTTAGTCATTACACCATTTGTTGGCCTTTGTTTTACTTTTTCGCTTGGTATTGTTCTGTAGAAAATTAAATTTTCATGAAGTTATATTTCTGGCATATTCAAACATAAGTTTGGTCTTGTAGAAATGAGCAAGAGATACTCATCTAATTATTCTTGTATTATAATATAAGTGGGAGTATGTTCAAAGGGAGAATAAAGATGATTTTATGTTCACTTTTAAGTAGATTTGATTGCTTGAGGTCACTTAGCTTGTAGGACAAATTTATTTGTTTATTTATTCATTCAAATAGTAAAATAAGATCCTTGAGTCAAACTGTTATCCATTAATTGAGTTTAAAAGTTATCAATTCCTTGCTTTACAACTAAAGTGAAGTATTGTCCTCTTTAATAAAGCTGTTCGATGAAGTAAAGGTCAATGTGGTGCTCGTTATGGTGGAGGTGCGTGTGATTTCTCCACTTGCAGCTTTGCAAAGTCATTTTGGGGGCAATTTGGTATAAACGCATGTATTAGATTAGTGAAGAAAAAACTCAAAAATGGATCCACATTCCTCGACACTTCGAAATTATTAAAACCATGACATTCAATAAGGAAATAATATTATAAAATAAGTATTAATGTTATTCGAATACAATTATTTATGAACAGATAAGCTTGTCAAGCCTGTTAGAATTTTCTGAATGTTCATACCATGACCAACTTCTCTAAAGATATTAAAAGTTCGGTCATAACCCTTTCGCTAAATAATGTAGTTAAGGACAGACCATATTTGAAATGTGAAATGGGTCGTAAATATTGAAATTATCTAACCTATTTTCATCCTTATCTCTAAGCTTCACGACAATTTAGTCAACAAAAACTGGTCAAATTCAAAGGACTAATTTACTGGGAAATTAACAATTTCATAAACTGAAGTACATACACATATTTTCAGGAATCAGATCAGACTATTCAAGGACAAAATTAACATTAAAGTGCTATTTTGGAAAACAATTTAGTAATAAACGACAAGCCACTTGAATAATGTTTTTTCGGAAAAATTGTAAGGTCATAATCACATTTTCTATTATTTATAAACAGATGTTTTCCGTAGAATAATAACTGAGTCTTCATGATAGTTTGTTCTATAAAATAAAATAAATAATCTACTCTCCCTGTAAAATTTAATCTCTATTTTAAATTTCATTTAAAATATTTCTTACCCATCAGACAAAATAACCTCTGCCGTTGGGAGTGCGCATGAGATGCACGTCGACGAAGAAAAATAATCCTTTAAGAGCATCGATTTGAAAGCGAACCACTTTTATGTTATTATTTCATACATGGTACTTTTACACTCAAAAGGAAAATTGTGAACTAGTCACTACATATATATCATTTAGGTATATATGATTAACCTTTAATCTTGCTGTTTATCTTCATCCACGTCCTCCTCTATCACTTCTTCGGTATTATTATATTGTCCCTTGAAACTTTTTTCATCATCACCATCACCTGCATGCTCTGCTCCAGTTTTGCTAGCATCAGCAGATCCTGTGGCATTAGCCACATTTTGCTGCTTATCCATCATCCCAGACAAGGCCAAAGTTGGAGACCATTCAAGAACATCGTCAATGATGTTAGACACCCTCTTGTGGTACCTGCATAAAACCAAAGCATCATGTTGTAACAGTTAGAAAAGACCAACAACAAATAGTTTGTTTTTCAGTTTTATGGCTTTGTTTATAGATGCAACTGAAAAGGAATTCAAGCTGAATTTGAGTTTATGATTATTTTTCCGCTGAAAGGATATATAATTTCATCCATTGTGTTTGTGTTTAGGGCTTACCTTGCTCTGGCAGCTTCATCAGGTGCATGATGCCTCAGCAATAATATAAACAGCACAGCTACCCCAGCATAGAAAAGCCTCGTTGTCCACTTGGGCTTCTCCTCTTCATCTTTCTTAGGCCAAAATCTAAACAACTCCCGAAGTGTTGCTTCCTCGGCAAGGATGTTAGGGAAAAACCAGATTCGCTTTCCAAGAGTGATATATAAAACGCCAAATATTGCACCTCTTACTACAACATTAAAAAAAATAAAATTCATGAGGCCCATGGAAGCACTGTACCAGAATGTGGTGCACTTACTAAAGCATATTTCAGACAATAATGAATCCACTTGTAATAAAAAAGTTACAGCTGCCAAGAGCACAAGAAGTTACCGGAAATATATCGCATTCCTTGAGCATCTAACAACTACTACAATATATGCATTCCAGAAGTCAACAAGTTACGATGTGCATAGCAACTACACTGGCGAAAAATAGTTGAACAAAGCAACTTAAAGTAAATTTTTAAAGGCTTGTGAAAATCCAAAGCCAAGCAAAATAAAGGTGCATGCGATGGATTCTCATATTTCACAGGTCTAAAGCATCAGGCTTTCAAGCCATCTAATTCATAGAGGGGGCCTATATTTTTTCGTATGGGGAAAAAATTATTCAATAATAAAAATTCACTGCAGCAGATGTATTTTTTACATACGTATCTCCATTATTATTGAAAATAGACTTTAAACTTAATTCAACATCACAAAACTAGCATAAAAAGTAAGATTTACACCCACTCTTATATATTGTAATTTGGTTGTATCTTTATTTGTGAATCTCAAACATCTTTAATTTTTAAAAATTGTGCTATTTTGCACTGTTATAGTATTATAGCTAGCTCATGAAACATAGACACTAAATTAACTTAGACAACATGAAGAAACTAGCCAAAAATAATCAAACATTAAAGGAAAGATAAACTTACTCAAAAGTAGAGAGAGGATGAGGAAAAGGATCCCAGCGCATGAGTAAAGTATCAATAGCTTGCAGCGATGAGGGTACACGGGGAATAAGCAAATAGCCAAAGTTAACACGGGCCAGAAAAATGAGAGGAGCGTCTGCCAAAGTGGATGGCGTTTAGCAAACGTCCATGCAAAGAAAGCATCATTTTCAGAAAATACTTGTTCCTGCGAAGACCAAATCAAATTTTGTCAAATTCAAGCACAAAAATAAACCTAACAACATAAACTGCGGCAGAGAAAAAACCATACATTGTGATAATTTTAACACAGGAAATGCTCTTAAACTACATGAACACCTTACAATGCTCATATATTTCATCCCCGAAGTTGTTTTTAAGAAATTGTTTTCTTTATTTTCTTTCAAGATTAAAACTATACTGAATTGAAAAAATATATAAGATCAAATACAATTGTTTCAGTATATGATGCATCATACACATATAGGTAGCAATAGAATATACTTATCTATGAATACACCACCAACTTATTACATAGAAATCTAAAAAACAGACACCCACTAATGCAAACATACCTGTAATAGACAAAACCAGAATCAATATAGCAACACCACAAAAAATTGAATGATTCAATCAGCATCATAGTTATCAATCTAGGAGAATAGCAAATACAAGCTGACCCCAAAAATATTGTAGCAGTATGGTGCATAGTGGAATGTGGCACGAAACAAACGGAATTCAGCCAGCAACAGAAGAAAATGTGGCAGCCACAGGAAAAGGATTTCAGTGGGTGGGCATCCTTCTGAGCTCAGTGTGCGTGCTCCAAAACTGGGAGTGGGAAACCATAAAAGACCTAGCTTTCATTTAAGGTTGGAAAAAAAAGGGTAAAATATTATTTGACCCCCTAAAAACCCAAAAATGACACTGGAAAGAGGAAAAACATTCTAGTCTGTTTTTTTAGTAGAAGCCCAAGGATGATCCACTCCAGAACAGCCCTATGGCACCAATATTAATAACTATGAATTTATCAAGCTATCTACTTCTCAACATAGCAGAAGTAACCATATCAGACGTAGGCAAACCAAAGGTCAGAGTGACCAAAACTTTCGAACTTGGAAATTTCCCTTCTAACATTCGAATTATTACCACATGTAGTTCTCTTAAAAGCTTTCAATCAATTTATCTTAGACTCTTCCCATAAATCATTCTCAGTTCCACCCCTCATCCTGTAGAACTGATCTGAGAACTTTAACATCAAGACTTGAAAAACCTAAAGCGCCCACCCACCCACCTGCCCGGATAGCAATTAAAAAAAGGGTTTGGTGAACAGCTTGTGGGGGTAAAAAGAAACGTCAAACAGGTCAATAATGCAGAGCAAGAAATTTCTGAGATATTAACAGACTAAATTCAAGCACATACATGTGGAGCTTTCTGATATAATCATAGCAACTCAATAATTGCAGAAAGAAGACTCAAAACCAAGAGCAAAAAACACTTACAGGGAAAATTTCCAAATGTGCAGGCCAGGTAGACAACTTTCTCTTCCCAGGACGAACAGTTTTTACAACACGATCACAGCGCACTAAAAGATTTTTCCCAAGTAGAATGTTGGCAATCTCCTCTGTCTCTAAATTCCTATCTGATTCTAGAATATCCTTGAGCTCCGGATTGTTTTTCAAGAAGCTCACAAAGTCCTTCCCTCTAAAATACTCCACACGAGTCTCCTGTAGAACAGCCCATCTCGAAACCAATTCCTTGTGGTCTCTAACCTTCTCAGCAAACACCTGGAACACATCTTTCTTGACAGCTTGTTTCTGAAAACAAACAAACCCCAACTCAGTCACTAAATAACAGAAACAGCTGTTTTCTTTGTAAATAAAATAGGCGAAATAGCAAAACTAAAAAACATGGTTCAATTGAACACGACCCGCACAATGACATACTACAAACAGAAACAGAAAAAAAAAAAAAAAAAAAAAACCCACCCACACCACCCCCAATAACCAAAAAAAAAAAACCAAAAAACACAAAAAAAAAAAAAAAAAAAAAAAAAAAAAAGGCATTTCAGCATATATCAGCCTAAATCAACAAACAAATGCACACACACACCAGATCAAATGTCAATAAAAACTCCACCTTGCTTCCCAAATTCTCATTTTCCATTAAAAACACTAGTGAAATTGAAAATGAAAAAAAAAATGTTACAACCACAGCAAAAACCCTATTTGGAGAAATGCAAAAAAATTGAGCTGAAAACATGGCACTATCACACACACACACACGCCAAACAGTATAGTGCTTATCGTTGTTCCGCGGTTCCAATCAGTACATTACCGAAAGTGAAACCCTAAAAAAATTGAAAGCGAAACTTTGATCCGATGCGTTTTGGTGGGAACGAAAATGAGAAGAAAAGGCGTGGAGTGAGATTAAGAATGAGAGAAAAATAGGAGATAGAGCGAATTGGAAGTGGAGAATTGAAGAGGGAAATGGAAACCCTAACCCTAGGAGGGGCGTCGGAGGTGGGATCTGGTGCGGAGGAGCGTCGGAGTCTCTTCTTGTCACCTGCGCCTCCCGAAGACTTCTTCATTTCCTTGTCTCTCTGTTACCCTACTCTTTCTCTCTCTCCTATTTTTCTAACATTTTATTCACAACTCTCGTCAATCTTTGATTCAAGTTATAATGTCCAAAAAGAAAATCTTCAAATTTAAGTATAATTTAATTAAATTATTTAACAAATAAACTTTTATTTATTTATTTATTGGATGCCGACAACAACATATTTGAATTAATTGGATATTGGTACAACTAATATCTAACATTTTAAATTAGGAATGCAACAAATTATGTTGAATTTTCATTAGTGTATTTAATATTGAAGAAAAAAAAATGCATATCTTTTTCACAAATATTCGATAATATGCTTATTATTATTTTTACTATTATTGTTACAATAATAATTATCATTATCATTATCATTATTATTATTATTATTATTATTATTATTATTATTATTATTATAATAATAATAATTATTATTATTATTCTTAATGTTATTGTGATAATTATTACTGCTATTATTATTATTATTATTATAATAATTATTACTATTATTATTAACATTATCATTATTAAATTATTTTATCAATGAATTAAATTTGTCAATAATTATTGATAAATTTTAATGATGAATAAATTAATAATTAATTTATTAACAAATAATTTATTGATAAATTTTTCAATTAATTTATTATTGATTATTAAATTATTTATTATTA
>Ga0123340_1006219_pt1 | contig 11388 bp, 3 predicted proteins | sample SirMexnodulemix_FD_89961 | JGI IMG/M metagenome (GOLD analysis project Ga0123340, IMG submission 89961) | Root nodule microbial communities of legume samples collected from Mexico - Siratro Mexico nodule mix | ecosystem: Host-associated > Plants > Roots > Nodule | place: Mexico: Nepantla... | reverse complement strand
TGAGGCCACTCATCAAGTATGGCATTTTTCATATAAAACACATGTTTTTCTTTGGATGATATTGAAATAGCAACATCTCGCACAATGTCATGCATGTTGAAGCGGTCAATAGAATAACTCCTCGCCAACAAACTCGATTCTTCTAGCTCCTTTATAATCTCCTTTACTCGTTTCCTCGCATCAATAATTCTGTGGACTCCTTCAAGCAAATTCAAACCAATGCAAAATTTGACCAAGTCCATAATCAAAGCATCATTTCCCATTCTTGCACAATGTAAGAAAACTTTCTTGAGCTCCTCATTTTTTAGATGATCGTAGCTCAACTTTATAGAGAAGTCAGTAAATCCCCATTCTTCTGTAAAACTTTGTCTTTTAATTTGTTGACAGACATCCTCCCATGCGGATAAGCTTTTATGCTTTAGTGTCCTTCCTATTGCAACTAATGCTATCGGAAATCCAGCACTCCATTTTGCAATTTCAGTAATACTCCCATCAAACTCGGAACTTTTTACACCAACGACTTTCTTAAGCAAAGTCTCTGCCTCCTTTTCATCAAGGACTCCTACTGGAAAAGTTGAGCTCTGTGGCACATCCATTTGATTACATAGTATTTGTTTATTTCTAGATATTAGAAGAATTTTGCCTCCTTTGTAACCGCTGGATAACTTTTCCTTTTTCATCTTACCCGAATCACCTTCTGACAAATCTTTTTTTTCGATCCTATTGTTACTAAAATCAGATATGTCATTGTTGTAGCCAAAATCAGAAATGTCACTGACCTCTCTTTGGCTTGCATCATCATTACATGGAATTCCAAGTTTATTCAAGTCCAATCCATCCCAGAGATCATCAAGGATAATAAGGGTGTTCTCCTTTTCGTTCTTTAACCTCTTTCGAATACGGTCCACTCTTGCAATCTCACTTTCCTCTTCCAATTTCATTCCTAGCATGCCAGCAATTTGCTCTTGAATTTTTTTGAAGTCAGGATTTCTTGTAATATTTGCTATAATGACTGTCTTGAACAACTTCTTTTCTCGAGCTGTCTTAGCAACTTCTATGACTAAAGTGGTCTTACCAACACCACCAGGCCCATGAACTCCAATCATATCAGCGGTAGAGTCTTGCAGTGCTTTCATAATCATCTCCATGGTTCTAGTTCTAGACACAAAGCTCTCATAGCCCATGTTTGAAAAAGCAGCATCAGTGGATGGGCATTCCTTATATGAAACATTGTCAAATTTGTTTTTCCAAAGCCCATCTCCTATGATTTCCTCTACCATCTTTGTAGCTTTTCTGCCTAGCTGATACCTCAGTTGGAAGTTATTTGGAAAGAAACCAATTGAACAAAATGTCTTTGCATGACATTCATTGTTAATATAACTTTTATATTCTTCTATCTTCTCATCCATCAGCTGTAAGCAATGTTGAACGTCATTTTCAATTTCTTCTTCATTCCTTCGTGAATCATCAACCTGATGTTTTAGCCTCTCCCTATTATCTTCCAACTTCTCAACATAAGATTTCAACTCTTTAAATTTGTCTTTGTAATTAAAAAAGTAACTCCATTGTCGTTTGACCACACGTCCTACAATGTCCAGTGTAGTTTGAGTAGTTGCAGAGACAACTGGATCCATGCTCCCTCTCAGCTAACAGTTTCCCCTTGATTTTTGCTTCCCACTACAATCAGTGTACATTTTTTTCCTAAAAATTACAAATGCAAAATTTAAAATTTTATTTGAGAAAGGGAAAATAGATAAAATATTCAACAAATTGAACGAATGAAAGATGGCACAGACTTCTAGAAGTTCATGCAAGAAAAATCATGGAAACCAAAAAATGTATATAGATATTAGAATAATTTATGAATAATACACATTAAAATAATTTTAGAAAGCTATTAATGTCAAAAAACTAGTACAAGTGACATTTACAGTTGGAGTGATGCCAACTAAATATCCACCACCACCGCCACCCCAACCCCAACCCTCACCACCACCACTTCATCCACCTCCACTACCACTACCTCCTCCACCTTCTCCTTCACCACCACCACCACCTCCTCCACCTCCACCACTCCCTCTTCCTTGCGTACACACAACACGTTCACCAGATCCAAATTAAAGAAGCGATAGTGGATGTGGAAGAGATCTTTAATCTAACACAGCTTAAGAGATGGCTTTGGATCAAGTACAAGTTGAAGTGTAACTTAGTCTCTTATTCTGATTGGCATTTCTGACCTATTAAGTGTGGTGGTTTAGGAGTATTGTATGTGGAGGGGTTTTTAGAACGGGCTCTGACGAGAGAGTGGGGAATTAGTTCTCTCAATTTTGTTTAAGGCACTGCAATGAACACATTAGTCATTCTGTCAATGAGAAATTTACCTTAAGAATTTTATATTTTGCTCACAACCACTCTTTAAGTATATCATTATTGAAAACAACATTATTCCTTGTAATCAAATTTCCTTTACTATTGTTACCCGTTCATATCATATTTGATTTCTTCCCTCTTCCATATTAATTTCCAATTAAATGTCTCAACATTATTCATAATTACCTATTGTCCCACCTCACTTATTAATTTTCACTAGGCAAAGTTAAAAAATATAACTTAGAGAACTTATCTTTTAATAGTTGACCCAGAATCCATATATCCTCCCACAACTGTATTTGTTTACCATCACCTAATATCCAATTCTAATACCCAATTAATATTTATCAAACCAATTGGATTGATTTCTAACATCATAGATTTTACATAAGTCTTTCCACCAACTAGATTGCTTTTCGTTTGCCCCACATTTTTCATGTCTCTCCACTTGCCATACCTAGATTCTGGTATATCCTTCCATACACTCACTTTTCTCCACTCCAAACCTCCACTTCTATTTTGCTAATAATGTCACATTAAATTTGCCTATATCTAAACCTCCACATTTTTACAAGTATGTTGATGACATTCTTATTATAGAGTCTTCATAACATGTTATTAACTCTGTTATATATGTACTAAGTTCTTGTTTTCCCTTTAAGAACTTAGGATCTCTTCACTACTTCCTAAGAATACCAAAGAGGGAAATCTTCATATGTCTCAAGCTCAGTACATCAAAGACCTTCTAAATAGAACAAATATGCTAAAGTCCACACCGCAACCTACAACGATGACTCCTTCTTTGTGTCTTAGTTAAGATGAATCTGAAGTTGTTCCTGATCCTACATTGTACAAGTTTGTTGTGGGAGCTGTACAATAGATACTCATCACCAGACCTGTTCTATCATATGTTGTATACAAAGTCTGCCAATTTATGACTAATTTTCAGGAGCACCACTGGAAAGCGGTGAAGCGCATCCTCAAATACGCTTTCCTTTTTCCTTTATACGTTGTCCATAACTACGCTTTCAACTATGTTATTGCCAAAATTTCAACATCATCCACACTCCATTTTGAAATATTATTTTATTTTTATTTTTTTAAATGACAAAAAATAAATTAAATTAAAGGAGATACTTGAGAGATCCTATTTCTATGGTTCTGAACTTTGCTTACAATCGCCCCCAACATAGGAGTTGTTTAATCCTATTATGCATTCTAATACGAAATACTTTGAATTTAATTTTCATTTTGTGTAAGGCTGCATTCAAGAGAAAACGGTGCATCTTCTTCCTCGTTACCAAATAGTTGACCACTTAACCTATTTCGGAACCTTCATTTCAAACTGTTCTTATTAAATTTATGGTTGTAAAAATCCAACCACAAGTTTATGACATTTTGAATAAGATTATATATGTTTGAGAATAGAGAAACCGGAAGTAAGAAATATAATAGAAAAATTGTTAATAATGTTGTTCTAGAATGAAATTATTTGAGAAAGAGTAAATTGATTTGATAGATCAATTTTTTTATATGGCTTTATTTAAATTATTTTTTGTATGTAAATGGTAAAGTATTTTATGATAGATTTATTTTTACATGCAGAATATTTTTAGAAATGTTGTAAAATTTTATTATTATTATTATTATTATTATTATTATTATTATTATTATTATTATTATCATTATTATGTATTGTACTTAATGATTGCACTATTTTTTATAATAAATTAATTGTATTATATTTTGAATTAATAAAATTAATTTTATTTGTTTTAATGTTTTTTATTTTAAAAAGTAATTAATTATATTATAAATTTGGTTCTACTTTATTTCTTTAAGAAAATAATTTTTATTCTAATCTTTAAAAACTTGTTTGGTATTTATTGTATTTAAATTTACTCTTGGGTGTGTTTTATTATTTTGTTACTGTAAATTTATGACTATTTTAATGAAAATAATTTTTATTGTAAATTATTGTTTGCTAATGTAAATTATTTTTGCAATGAATTTTTATTTATATTTTGTTAAACTTAAAAGTGAGAATAAAATATTATTGTTATTATCTTATTGTTATAAATTTTTATTATATATTTTATTGTCGTTAACTATATTTTGTTGTTTGGATATAATTTAAATTGTGATATTTAATAATAGTATTTTTTTATTAGTAAAAAAATTATAAAATGGATAATAAGATCAATCCAACCTATATTCTATTGAAGAAAGAAAAATACTAGTTTGACATCACTGTTCATATTATACTTCCAGTTGACACTGTATTTTGCTAATAAAATATTATATATAAATAAAATAATAATATATATTAATATTAAATAGTGTCAAAAATAAAGATAAATAGTGGTGTCAAAATATCACCACCCTTAAATAAATGAGCATGCAAAACCATCAACAAAATTACCTTAGTTTACAACGATATGCCGAAAATACATATTCACCCAAAGCAAATAACATGATAAGGACAAATAGAACTGCTAATCAGATTCCGTGGTTATAAATATGCACTAATACATACACAAGCTCCTACAGCCATTTAATAATAATATGATTATATATGAAATTGTGGGAGGTGAGAGTTGAATAAAATTAACATAGAAGTTATTGTGAGTTGGATCATTTTAACTATAAAAAGTTTATGATTAAACAGAATATATATTTTTTCTATGAGAATAGTTTTGTGAGACTCTGATTTGAAAAGTATTATATGAAAAATTTCTTAAATTAAGAGAATTGTTGAAAGATATAATAAAAAGTTATTTAAAATATTAATTTTGTGAAAAATAATAAATTAATTAATTTGTGAAATAAGTAGACTGATTGAAAATTATTTGTGAATTGTAACTACTATTCAAAAATATTTATTTTTATTATATTTGATTTTGACATCGTCCTTATTTTCATTTTCATTGTTATTAACAATGACAAGAACATATGTAATTGTAGATGAGAAGAATAAACAATTTGAAAAACACTTTTGTGAAATAGGAGAATTATATATTATTAAGTATTATGAGTAAGTGGACTTCGTAGTTAATCATTTGTTGTAATAATTATTTTCTAATTGAGATGTGCTGTCTTAGACGAATAATGCGATAAATGTTTTTTTTTTTTTCTTTTTATGTTTACTTGTTGGAAGATCTACTTTACATAGCAGGTGATTTGCTCACTTTGTTATACTATTGTGGAAAAGGGTTGAACTATCTTTTCTATACTTCACATTAATTTTATTTTTTATTACTAAAAAAAATATCACTACATGATCACACGATTACATTATTTTGTTCGTTGAACAAAAAGTCACCCTATTTTAAATAAATAGTAGATTAAAAATACAAATCAATTTTTTAAATCCATTACATTAATTAAGTTTATATAGTTTTATCCTAACTAATGTTTTTTTTATTACTAGTATTTTATATATTTTGAGTGATTAGACGATTTTATTCATCTTCTGTATTAATTAGTCTTATATTTAATATTCATTAGAGGATTTCTAATATTATGTTTTGATGATAATAAAATTAAATTTAAATTTAAATTATTTTACAGACTAAGCAATCAAAATATTTACTCAACACATTCTATTTATTCAGGTGGTTTAATTTTTATTTTTTAAATATTTTTTATCTTCTTTATTTAGTGTTGCAATAATTTAGAATTTAAAGCATAGATAAAATTAAAGGATAAGTTTTGGTTTTCTGAATAAAAGTAAAAAATGTATCCGTAAAATTCTATTTCTCCCATAGTAATGTTTTTAACTTTTTTTTTTCAAAATCATTGTGCATCATATTTTAAAACAATAAAAAAGTTAAAATGTTTAATTCTCACACAGTATGAGTTCATTTTTGTTTTTTCCAAAATAATTTTCTTCTACATCAGATTTCAAAACGACAGAAAGTTTTTTAAGATATAGTACTTATCTTTTCACATGTTCAGTTTCGTAAAGTGTAGTTGTGAAAAATTATAATTAATTAAGTACCAAAATCTTGCCAAAAACAAACTCATGCTACATGTTTCGATTTCAACTTTTATAAATAAGACTTAGTGGAGGAACAGAAAGTAATTTATTGAATCAAGTCAAGCAAAGATCATTCAAAAAAATTTGCACTCATGGTGTACTAGAATAAGTGTCTAATATGGTTTCTCTCTTTTACATACAGTATGTTTGAGTATCTATATATAGGGGGTAATCATTTAAAGTTTGTAATCCTTCATTTTATGAATTCATTAGTTTTAGTGTAAGACTGTTTATTTTTGTTTTTTTTAGAATTTTTTATCTTTAAGAAGAGACTAAGAGGATCTTACTGGAAAGAGAGAAAATGTTTTTATAATTTAAAAAGGTGATAATATTTATTATAATTATGTTAATTAGTAAAATCTCTTAGAGAATTGTTTTTATTATTTATTTAATTTTCTAAATCGAATTTATAGATTCCATTCAATTTCTTTTCAGGAATCAACTGGAACTTCAAAGGTAGAGCAAAGGTAAGACCATAAAAGTTGATGTGGTGCAACTAATATATAATATAATTGATGATTAGCATTGTTATAGTAAAAAATGAAAATGTTTGAAATAATTCAATTATATTTCACCGGTTCATAAGTAAATATACTATTTTTATATTTATGAATTAATATGAAGTCATTATATCTTGAAGTATTTCATCAATAAGCAATTATTTGAAAATGAAACATTTGATTATATCATATAGATAATATATTTTACACGCATACACACTTAAATAGAAAAATATTAATAAAAATAAATTCTAATATTATTTTGATATCAAGTCTTTGAAAATAAATTTGTTATGGCGATCACAAAAAATATATTGCCTATTTTAAAATTCATATTTCATTTAACTTTATTAATAGATTAATAGAAAATTATATACATTAATTATTCTTAAGCTGAAGCCTTTTGTATTGACAAAAAAAAGGAAACAAACAACAAATAAAACTTTACATTCATAAGAGGAGTAAAAGTAATAATAATAAAAAAAACATAACATATTTTACCTTATATCAGCTCACACAAACTTCATCTTTGAAACACGAACCTTATATCAGCTCTAACAACTCCAAACACTCATTACTGATATTGAAGCATATGAAACCTAGTATATATGTGTAGTGATAATATATATGTCAGCTAAGGATAATAGTTTTGGAAATAATAAACATGTTAATCATGTTAACAATTGTGAAAAACATCTCAAATATAAATCCTTTAGAATGAGTGTGGTTTGCTTCATTTGCTTCATAAGCACATGTCAAAATAAGGATATTTTAAGTATTTTACAAGTTTCACATAGACAAATTTTTCCATTCCTTATCATTATAAATATAAACCTATCTATTCTTTTTTAAACAAGTTAAATGAATAGTGATTTCTATAATAAATTTTGTGTTTATTCTCTTTAAACTCTTTATTTAAGAGTAAGAGATAGTTAATATCCTTGACTTAGTCAACCAAAATAAATTCTTGACTATTCTCATTATAGTGGGATTATTAACATTGGTGACCTAAAATAAATCCCTGTCATCATAACCCATTTAATCTACGATAAAACTTTATCATCCAAAGTCCAAATTAAAAAAATGTAGAATTTTTCCACATGAACAACCCTGAATAATAATATTTCAGTTCATAACTTATAGATAAAAATATTACAGAATAAATAGTTAAATATGAATAGTATGCAATTTAAATATATAATATTGTTTTAAAGATTTATCTACATATAATTATAATTTTTGTACATAAGTTGTTTATGTGAGGCATCTGCACCTCCACCTCCTCCTTAGTTCACTTTTTCTCTCTCCTTCATGTCTCTCTCACTCACGAAACCTCTCCTTTTCATTAGCTTTTTTTCCTATATCTTATCTATTTTAGAACCTGATTATGTCCTGCAATAGCTAGCTTAGAAATTAAGGATCATTTCTAACCGATCAGAATCTTATACACAGTAAGTTCATATTTGTTCTAAAGATCCTTTATTCTCTATTTTTCCTTAGGTTTGTTATCAATCTTAGTAGGAATAGTTGAGAAAAATATTTCTCTCAACTTAATTAAGATTATATTAAAATGTAGTTTTGTTTTGATAACTTGTTTTAGATCACTAGAGATTGAGTTAGTAATACTAACTAGTTTGGAGGAATTGTTTTGAAGATCGTCATCTCAGGTAAGGAAAAGCTAATAATTTATTTTTATACTAGTTAGTTACTTTTAACTCTAAGATAGAAAATTTGAATATATTATTATCAGTGCTCAAGTCTTTCTTGTAGGTCTGACTAGTCCTTGAGCATTAAATGAATTTGATTGTTTGTTTTGATTTGGTGTGATTAATTGACCTGATTTGAGTAATGATGTTAGAAAATAACATGTGAGGAATTTTGATTGTTGTTTCAGGGATTGAATATGACTTGTGATAAGACTTTGATAGGTTATAAAGGTTTGAGACCAGTTATTGAATAAAATATGTCTTTATGCATGATTGATTGAGGAATTGTATTTGATATTGAGCAATTATATAAAGTAGTGAAATTTTCTTGAGATTATTGGAATCGAAATGGAAAGTGAATGAAAACTGATGATGGTGTGACTACTGAATTATATGTTCATATGTAACCATGATGGATGAAATGAAACTGGTATATGAGGGTTAAAAGGAAACCAATGTACCATGATTATATATGCATCTATATGTTTCAGTATGATTGAATTGATATGATGTGTGATGGCTGAATTATATATTCATATGTAACCATTTTGGTTGAAATGAAATCAGTGTACTGGGGGTTTGAAAGAAAAACAAGGTACTATGATTACATATGCATCTATATGCTTCAGTACGATTGAATTGATATGATGTGTGATGGCTGAATTATATGTTCATATGTAACCATTTTGGTTGAAATGAAACTAGTATACTGGGAGTTCATGTTTCCATGGTGCATGAATGATGTGTACATATGCAATTTATATGATTGAAATGAAATCAAAGTACTGGAGATTGAAAAGAAATCAAGGTACCAGGATTGCATATTTTCATAGAGGATATAGATACAAAACTTCTAGAAGAGAAATAATATTCTGTGATTTTTTCTTTATGACATTTATGACATAATCAAATTATGGTCAATTTGGTTTATTTGTTTTTATGACATTATCAAATTGTAATATTTTTATTTATTTTCTTTATTTAGCTATACCCAGAATGGGATACATTACTTATTACTTGTATATATTCAGTCCTCTACCTTTGATCAAAATAAAATAGAAAAACAGAAAGAGTATTTTCATTCTCATATTCATTTTTGTTCATCTCTTTATTTTCATAATACATATGAATCTATGTACAATCAATATGACTTAAATGAAATCAATATGAGTGAAATGGAGTATATGATTGAATTAATCTAAGAATGATTGTGATATAAAATAAATCCATGTGTGATCTGTATGGATAATGCTTGAATTAATCTAAGAATGATTGTGATATAAAATAAATCCATGTGTGATCTGTATGGATAGTGCTTGAATTAATCTAAGAATGATTGTGATATAAAATAAATCCATGTGTGATCTGTATGGAATGGATAGTGTTGCTCTTAGTACTATAAATTTATATGTCAAACTTTAATGAAATTTATCATGAATGACTAATACGGTTTGTTCTTTTTGCATGTATTAAGTATATTATAAGATTTTATTTTCATTAGCTTACTCTTGTCTTTTATATTGTTTTGTAAACTGATAATTATATTATATACATAAGGAGATACAAATATAGGTGTAGGAGTATGTGAAAGAGTGTAGACTTTATTTTGAAAATTTGATTTTTTTGTTAGATTTACTATAAGTTAGACAATGTAAACTTTTTGAGTGGTACAGTTTATCTATCAAATTCTCATAACACCTATCGTTAAACTGTTTCCCTTAAATATATTTTTAATTTTTATATTATTTTGGTTTTTCTTATATCAAATTAACTATTTTGTGTCCTTGAACTATTTATAATTTTTAAAATATAAGCCCCTTTAATGTACGTAATTAAATCTTGAAACTTTTAAAGTTCTTTTTATTTGGGTGTCTATTCACATTTTCTTGAATTTGATTAAGGACCAGACCAAAAATATTAAACATTTCAGAATCACTTGAGGTATAAAATAGATTTATAAATATATTTTTAATTATTATACTTTTGGACTCTTTACCAAAATAACTTTCTTTTCAGTCCTTAAACTGTTTAAAACGTTAAAGTAAATCTCTATTTGAATGTTTATAATTTAATCTTTAAACTTTTAAATCATTTTATTTGGGTTCTAGCCACATTTTCTTTTATTTGAGTTTCATTAAGGAACGGATTAAAAAATTGAAATAGTTCATAAACCTCTTGAACTGCTTAAAATCACTTTAATTAGGCTAGGATACTGCATTTAATAAACTCTAAGATAAATCTTATCAAGGGATAAACTAACAAAAAAACTGTATATAATTCCTGGACATATTTGGGAACTCTTAAATATAGAGATAATTAAAAACTTCCAAATAATAGACAAAAGTTTATATTATTTTTAAAATAAATTAGTATAAACTTCAAACTTTTTTAAATATAAATTTTCACAATGTTTTGATATTTTTGTATTAACAAATTTAGCCGAAAATTAGATATTGCTTTTTATGAGTGAGTGAACTCTCATATTCACTCACTAAAAATAATTTGGGCTCATTTTATTGGTCAAGCAGCGTATAACTGATTTAACTAAGGTTGTTTGTTCCTCCGTTATTATTTCTTCCTGTATCTCGAAGTGTTAAAATGAAGTTTCATATATGGGTTATATTCTGAATTATAAAGTTTTTATTACACAATTATGAAATATTTTTAAATTTAAAAATATATTTTAAATGACATAATACATAAATGTATTTTGAATTGTATAATTTCAAATTTGTTTTCTTATATCCAAAAATATATTATAAAATATATTATT
>Ga0123340_1006215_pt1 | contig 11391 bp, 4 predicted proteins | sample SirMexnodulemix_FD_89961 | JGI IMG/M metagenome (GOLD analysis project Ga0123340, IMG submission 89961) | Root nodule microbial communities of legume samples collected from Mexico - Siratro Mexico nodule mix | ecosystem: Host-associated > Plants > Roots > Nodule | place: Mexico: Nepantla... | reverse complement strand
TTTTTAAATTGTACAATTAAATATACAAAATTATATTCCAGATTATACAATCCAAAAATCAATTTATATATTTTTTCAATTTTGATTTTCAAATTGTACAACAAATAATACAATTTCCAAATTTTAGATTTCGTAATCCAAAAATAATATTTTCACTTTCTTACACAATTAAGAAAGTTTTCTTATTGTTCAATCTAAAAAGAACTTCAAACCAAAAAGCATAAGACTACTCAAAATCAAGAATTTTAAAACTAAAACAGCTGCCCCTTTTAACTTTATAATGTTTACTCAACTTAAATGCTGTTTCAAATCTCTCGACCTCCACATCCACCTCGCCTCTGAATTATCAACGACGGATGTGCCTATAACAACCTCCATTGCCATTTAATCGAAGAAGGGTAAAGTGGACATTTTGAAATTTATGGAGTGCAGAAACAACTTACGAGGGTGCAAAAAGAAGTTCCCTATATTCCAAGCTTCTGCCTTTTCTAATGAAGAAGGCTTAAACCCTTGAAAAACCAGAAACCTCTGTGGTGGTTAATCTTACATCCACCGTTCACCTGTTATCAAAGGTGTAATTGTAACATTAATGTTTCTGAATCCATGTTGAAGATGATGACGCCTTTCAAACGCTTTCACTTAGTTCGCACACTTTATCGTTCATCTCAGATTGAAGAATCTTCGTCGTATCTGTGAGTAACAACATTGCTTTCATCACGATCTGACAAAATGCATTTTCTTCATCAACCCAAACGGTTGTTTCCACAATTTTTATTTCCTTGTCTTTGAATTTTCAGACTCGGTAGCTGCAGGACTTATACCTCTGCTATATCAAACGGTAATATACTTTAACATTTTTTTGTTACTTCATTTCTATGCAAAAGGGATTTTTTATAAGAGAGATGTGTATGAATGATTAGGAACTGGTCTTTAACATCTCTTTGTTTACCGTTCAAGTGAATTTTTTGCCTGATCAGGTTCTGAGGGTAATTTCAGGAGCTTCTATCCTAATTTATTAAAGGGCCAAGATGGCTTTCCCTTTGCTGGTGTAAAATCTTTGACACTTCGATCTACAATGGTAAATGTTCTTGAACATTTTAATCTATCGGGGCCCTGATTTTTGGGATTTGAATTCCGAGCTTTCATTTGTCCTTTTTATGTTTCTCTTAGGCTGCTGAGTTGTCCATTTTCATGAACCATAAGAGGATGATGACTACTCAGGTCAAACCCTCAGCACAAGCGCGACAAGTGGTATCTCTCTTACGTTTCTTTTCTTTCTTTTATGACGCTCAAGTGTTTTATGCTATTCTTCATGGTATATAGTATATACTACATGTGTTTTATCCAAGATATACTTATTGTATTGGATCGATGAGGTTTATGGATGATTTTTTCTTTTTTTGATGAATGTTTCCTATATCTTTTGGGCGTCAGTATTTAGTTATAAAACTGTTGATTTGTAGTGTTTTGAATTGACTTTTTACTATCTCTTTCTCATTTATTCACTTCTTGTATGCTGGATTATATATCCATTTATTTGAATATTGGAATTCAATTACTGGATTTATTAGCTTTTTTCCTTTCTATGAAAATCAATACCAATTGAGGTAAATTGGTTCTTCAAACGAGTTTTTTCTACTCTTCAACGCGATGGTGTGCGGAACCTAAGACATGCAGTTTATGGCTACAGTTAAGCTAAGGCATTAAAAAGATTTTGATCATTTATAAATTTAGAGTATTTTCATATGATTCGAGGCATATTAGCATTTCAAGTAACAGACCACCCGAAAAGGCTCCATCATTTTAAAACTTGGATATGCTAGATGTAATTACATGTGCTCATTTGGGTCTTGTTCTCTAAAACAGCCGCCTAGAGAGTTGATGATCAGATGGATTTCAGGCTACCCTCTTATTTGAATTTGAACATTTATCTACAGCTTAAAAGGATAATGTAAATGGATTTGATCTATAATGGCTTTCTGTGATCATTTAGAGATTGTTTGATTTCTGTTTTTTAGTTTATAAAGATAAAGGAACAGATAAAAAGCATGTTTGGTTAGTGCTTTCTTACTACATGTTTTAAAACTATCCTATAAGATCAATTTTGAATACTAAAAGACAGAAACAGCTAAAAGATGTTTCCTCACCAGTTTTCATAAAAACATGATGGCACAACTGTAAGTATGTACATTCACTAGTGGCAGTTTTCTAACTAACAAAAATACAATCTTATCATTTGCATATTGATGAGAAGTAGACCATTGATATTGATGGAACTCAAACCTCACCAATTTTCAAAACTTTAGAAGTTGTCCTGCCATAGTTTTTCATTCATTCCGTTTTCAAAATGTTATCTTGAAACAAATTTTAAAGCAGCATTAACAAGTTTTTAAAATTTAAAACAGAAACAGATGTCAAACAAGGCATTAATTTGCAGATCAGGTAATAATTTTGATATTTTGCTGTCATATCATTGATGCAGGCTCAACAAATATCCGTATCAAGTCCTGGATTTATCTATGAACCTTATGAACCTCGTGAAAAAATCCCATTTTGGAGGAGGTTAGATCTCAGTGGTTTTAGATCTCTATGGTTTATACAGGGCTTTTCATCACTTAGGGTTTAAAATTCGCATAGCTATTTGTGGTTTTATTTTAACATTTGGAATTGTTTATGCTTTTTTCTAGTTATTTTCTTTCACCACTTTGATATGCCTTCCGTGTATTTCCTTATAAACTATTTATAATTATTTATCATGATCTTATGTATAATTTCTCTGATATTTGATGCATCAGATGGTTCACTATAAGTGGTTGGAGAAGAACAAAACATGACATAATTCTTGAGGTGATTATGTATATAACTTATTTTAATTTCAGTTTGCATTATTCCCCCAAATTTCGAGAATAGAGCCAAACTATATCAATGTAACCATTCATTCAAATTGTTCTATTAATTTTCTCTTTTCTTTACACCCAATGTTGGAGAATCGCAGCAGATTGTTGCTTTCTTTTAATGAGGAATTATTTTCCTCTCTTTGATTTCATTCTTCCCTTTTTCTCCTAAATATTCTCCTTTATAAGAGATTAGAAAAAGAAAGAGAAAATTAAATCACTCTGAAAATATTGACCCTGCACCCTAATGGAGGCTATCGATAACCTTAACCAAGCTTTGTATTTTACTCTGTTGCAGCTCAAAAGTGCCTATGCTATTGCTAAGTTAAGAAAAAAGGGATATTCAAAAAGTCAGTTCTACAAGGAGGCTGTCAACATGTACAAGGAGGTGTGCTCTGTAGTCTTTACTAAGTTTTTTCTTTTTAAATTCATCGTGACAAGATCAAACAGCAACTAACCAACGAAGTCTTTCTCCATTAGGTGGTGGTGTCTAATAAATAAATCAAATAATGTGATTTTGTTTCTCTTACTACTGATTCTGCCAATTGATAACGATCTTTTATCGATTGCCTGTTAGTTCAGGCAGCCCTACAGTAGAACTAAGAGTAATTTAGGAACTAAAAGAAAATAAGAAGTGGAAAAAATATTGCATTTATTACACTTTTGGTCCCCCTATTCATATGTTTCAAATTCCAAACTGATATAAATAAATAAATTCAGTCTTCCTTGAGTCTCATTGTTTCTGTTGTCAGCAAAGATAGTGCCACTGTGCAACGTTTGTAAAACTGACTTGCATGCCAGTATCTTTCCCACGGGGCTCATGTTTGCCGGTGTTGCACTATCTCTGGATTCTCTACTGACATGGAGATGATGTGGATTAGTTGCAAACCAACGAGATTGTCGTATGATATCGGTCTACTTTACATCAATCTGTTGAAAACTAGAGGGATCAATTGTTAATTAATTTAATTTGATACAAGTGTTTAAATTGGTAAAATTATGAATAATGAATATGTTGCTCAGAACATGCAGTCTGTATTTAAATTTGAAATCTATTTTGGTTATTGAGTTACTTATGATGATTTCAAATCCTTATTTAATTGAACAGATTGTGTGCCTGGTAAAGCAGATCTCTAAATGGCATTGGATGCATGCAGTTTCTTTTACAGAGTGTAGGTGCATGATTGCTATAACTTAATATATTAGGAGAGTGTATTGTTGGAAAGATTTGGAGTGATACAGCCACTTCAGATAGTGTTCAGGAGAATCAATTTAAACAAATGCCTTGAAATTAACTGCAAAAGACATTATGTCTGGTATTTGTTCATATTTTGAATTTTCACCAGCTAGGACAATTTATAATCCCTATTTCTTGGTAGTTTCTTTCTTTCAGTTGCAGGATGTGTTTTGTTCTATTGACTTTCTTTTCCGCAATGATTTCAGTAGGGATATCTTGTTTGCCCCAATGCTGATTTTTTTTTTCCAGATAAACACGCTAATAGCTAATGGTGACAGAAGATCGTTACGGAAAACAGTTACCGAGAAGATGTTCTCTGTATGCTTCAGTTCTTTTATGTGATTTTATTGGTGAATATGATCTATAATGCAATTTTGTATATTTTTCACTTTAATAATTTCTGAAGAGAATATAGTTTAATTTATGAGATCTTGTGTTTATTTTCTTGTCCAAGGCACTTAAGAATGAAATTAAACAAAGAGAATCTGCATGGAGCAAGGTATATTGGGAAATGGTTGAGCCTGTTGTTACGATTCGAACTTTGCGGGCACGTCTGGTTAGTATTCTTCTGCATTGTGTTTAAGTTTTGGTCATGATGTGGCAAGGCAACTCAAAATGTAGCACAAATATGAAACAAGAGAAAGAACATCTGCCTTTACTGGCACTGGATCACATCAACGAGCTGACTTGTGAACTTGCTAACACTGAAGCATCACTGATCAAAATCTGGTCCCACTGGATTAAGTAATAGTATAACTATCGTTAGCTTTGCTAGGATGCATTGCTGGAGATCTTCTGACCATTTTACTAGTGAAAACTTTGAAGTTATTCCCCTTTTGTTTGTTGGTATCTTTGTTAAGTTTCTCTGGAGATCTCCCTGGAGTTATTGGTTATATATTGTAGGCACCATGAACAAAAAACTTAATTTCGAAGTTTTTTTAACTAGTTTATGCTGTATAAATCTTTTCTGGGATTATATAGTTAAACAAAGTTTTAATTGTATATAATTGGTATTTTCTGCTTGAAGTATGATGACAAATCTATAAGTGCTAGTCAACCAAGCACGTCCTTTTCATCTACTAATGCAGATGTGCAGATTATGTATGATGCTGAATTGTACTGTCACTCTCTCTCACACACGAGTGCACATATTTTGAAATCAGTAATTTGCTTTTTAATATAATGATTTTTTTAGTGGTGACTTTCTTTTCAATTACAGATTGGAGTTGATCGGAAAGACCTGGATAAAACATTTATTCAGCTTACTCTTGAGATTTTGGCTAAACAGGTATGCTTTACATTAAAATCGGTCCAATCCCTGAAAACTTATGCCATGGTTTCATGAGTAATAGGAATTTCAACAACTCAGAACATTGAATGTATGTTATATTAATTGCAGAAATTTGAAGCATATGACTCGAAAGGATCTGTGGTAGCTGGAGATAAAAGAAAGGAGGTAATAATGATGCTTGCTAATTATATTTTTTAAAAACGGTTTTTCGTCATCTCAAATTTGTTTCTCTTTACACATATAAAAGTGATTATCCCATGTACATATTTCTGTTTGTTAGAAGTTTGTCTACGGAGCAATCAAGCAGAGTTTTTTTAAGAGAACAGAAGAGGATGAGAAACCATCTCCTAACTATTTTTTTTTTTTTTTTCAAATGCACTTGTGTTGAAACAATTTTTTAAACTTAATAGAACTTGAATTCAATATTATTTTTGGAAGCACTTTTTAAAGCAAAAAAGTATAAGAGAATCAAACGGGCTCTTGATTTCTTTGTTTCCATGTCTGAAACAAATTCTGTTTCCATTCTGTCCGTGGCACTCCTGGATATTCATTTCCTTTTTCTTTCTTCCAATTTATCAAAAAGCACTAAACCATCAAGGAAAAGTTAGTTGGTTCTTGGAATCAATTTTCTGTGGCATGAATTATATGTAGTTGGTTACTCATTCATTTTCCAGGAAATGACAAACCGCTTTAGTGAAGGGAACTTCAAACTTTCCAGGATTCATCCTTTTGACTTCCAAAATCAATTGCTCACTAAGTTCAGTGCATTGCTCTTTATTTTATATAAGGGTCTACTTTCGCCCTGATTGCCGGTTTCCTCTGTTTACCAGGTTCTTGTCCGTGATATATGGGTATTTGAGAAGTCTATGTTTCACCCTGGCGCAAGCTGGCGTCTATGTGGACGGATAACACCAAAAACATCACGCTCATCTACTTGAATAAAGGGACTAAAATTCATGATAGTTAGCTGTTCCTATGTTGCATCTTGTAACTGTTGAGGTGAATTCTTATATTTGTTTCTCTGGAGCTTTGTCCTCTGAATGTAATCAAGTATAGGTGTAAACCTATGCAAATTTTGTAATTCGAATGAAATTCATTTGGAAATGCTTTATTTCTTCGCTTGCCTGCTTACCAGTTTCTTTCCTTGCGGGAAAGGAAATTGCCAATATAAAATAGTAAACGTGGAAGAATGGGCAAAAGAGATTCTCTTCTCCGTATTAATTCGACCCTGCTAACGATTTGGAAAGAGTAACTAAAGCATAGAAATTTTTGCATCTGTATTAGTCATGATTAATTACATTGCTTAAATGTGCACGTACCATGCACTAAACATAATCAGAGCAGGGGAGATGCAGTATCAAGCAATGCCTTCTTATATTCTTGCTTTCTACTTTCAGATTCAATGGCAACTTTCTAAGAAAAGCAAAGAATATCTTCCAAATATTTCAACATCTACTTCCTGATTTAAACTTATATTGTTAGTTGACGGTGGGTTTAATCAACCTCTTCTTCCACCCTTTTCATATACTTTTTTCTCTGGGTAAGTTTTAGCAGATGGACCAAAGAGAATTCAATCTTCAACCTATGGCCATTTGTTGCAGGCTCTACTATTTTCTCAAAAGAGCTCTGACTTTACAAGCGTCAAAGACAGTGACTTTAGGGCGTTCTAGACATGACAGTTCAAGCTTGACTACGCTAAGAGGTTCTGACTCTAAAGCAAAAGAGGAGGATCAGTCAGAGACACCAAGCGAAGTTGATGATGGCAAGAAGCTTCCATCAACTGAAGGTCTTGTAGGTGACTCTATTGCTACTCATGTACAGCAAGCTGAAGAGAAGAATAACTCATGCATGAACATTGATAATAAGATGGAAGGAAAGAATGAGGTATTAACATTGCCAACGCCAACTTCAACTCTAGCACCAACGCGATCTATAAAGAAAACTGTAAGCATAAATGAGAACGTGGAAGAGATTCGGCCACCTAACAAGTTTAAGAGGATCTGGAGCAAGTCCTTCCAAAAAATAGGTTCTCGGGATGAAGAGGAAGAACCAATGCCTCCTCCGCGACCAATTCTGAAAGTGGGTTCTGATATCACTGACAAGTCATATTCCGGTTCTTAATTTCACGTTTCTGGTGTAATAATGTTAGTGGTTTAGGGTTTACAAAAGCCCCGTGTGAATGCTATGGGTGGCCGTAATCTCTATTATTCTTTACATTAATATTTCTAGGTCCTCTTATGCTTCTTAAATTCTAAAGAAATCGAATATTTATCTTATTCGATGCACAAGTCCTCTCATCCGAGTTTCTCACGAATAGATAATAGAATATTTGCAAATACTCCAACTTTGTCATGTGCAAAATCTGTTTGATTCTAGACTATATCTAAATGGCAATTTAGAATTCCTGTGGGCATACACAGTACTAAACCACATTTGAAAATGAATCACACAAACTTAATGAAAATATCGCAATCTTTTGTAAACAATGATAATGCAGGCTTTGCCATCATAACAAATAATCCACAAGAAGCAAAAGAAGCTTTAATAATATAATACAAAGCCCTACAAACAGCATCAAAAGGCTACCTATTAGTGTCAACTATCACTTTCCTAGTTTCCTTCCCCTTAATTTTCCCCATTACATTCTATTGAAGACCCTTCTCATACAATTTAAAACTAAAAATCAATCCATAAACCCATATGGGAAGCACACTATGTACATACACTTAAAGAATTAGTCACCTTCATTTTCTTCCGCAGCATCATCATCATCATCAGAGTCAGGAAGATGATCAAAAAAATCCCCAAGGTACCAGGGACACTGATCATTCCAGTCACCCCGGTTGGCCGTGGCGCGCCATTTTTGGTCAGCTATCATCTCAGGAGAGAGTCCCCATTCGAGCATTTCTTCTTCTGTATGATGAACAGCTAAGCTGTATTCACCACCACTTCCTAGCTGCATGACACGGAACTCGCAGTTCCCAAAATTGTTTAGGTGCTCAAACTGCTCAACCGTCCACTTGAACCACTTCATAAGGAAAATACGCGATGTCAGCCCGTGAGAAACAATTACGAAATTCAAATCATTGGAAGGATCGTGACGAAGCCTGTTCATGTCTATGTCCCTCCACAGAGATTCAAAGAAACCTGCGAACCAATCAATTCAGTTATCATTGATCTTTTAAAATTATAGAAAAAATTACCTTTCCTCTAGAACTTCAACACCTATTTAAAATAGTTCACACTAGACTACAAAAATTTTAAGAATATAAAATTTGTTTTTGTTTGACTCTAATTGCACATTTTACCATTGAAATTTTTATTATCCAATTTTCAACTCAATAAGTTTTATCACTAATATTTTAAAATTAAACACATTTGATTTCTTAGTTTGAGGTCTGATAAATGTTAATGTCATGATGACTGACAGAACTCAGACAAAAAAAGAGAGAGTAAAATATACTTAATTATAAAAAAATTAATACTATACTTTGTCAAGTTGAAACTCATAAATTAAAATATGGAAAAGAGTGAAACCTCGATAGTGATATGTGCAATTAAGTTTAAATGAAAAAAAAAATCCTTATTTTTTAAAATTTTTATTTATTTCAACATCAGGTCATAAAGCATTAAACATTTGATGGAAAGATAAAATATGCTAAATTTAAAACATTATGGGTGAAACTAAATGGACATTTTCCCACAGTAGTACGGAAAAGAGAAAGTTTTCTCCAACCGGAATTATTATTATTATTATATTTTATTTTATTTTTTTGCTTTGTAGGGCTGGGTGGAGAAGAAGAAAGGAAAATATAAAAAAATAAAATAAATTTACAAAACTTGTTATAAGTAAATGTGATTTGAAAAACATAATTAAAATCGAAAATACTATGTAATAAGGAATATAATTTAGTTGTGTAGTGAATTAAAATATTTTAAAATTTTAAAATAGAAAGAAATATAAAACTTTTGTAGTTTATTGTTATTGATGAATAAAAAATTTAAAAGGATTTTAAAAAATGTAGTTGAAAATATAAAATGAATAAAATATAGATAGTGTAATTTTTATATTTGAAAATAGGAAAACGGGAAAATTTCAAATCAAGTCTGCTATCGAATCCTTACAATCACTTGTATCTGTGCTTCAATTAAATATATCTATTTTACTTTATTCCTCTCACCATTTGATACCTCAATACAATAATCAAATTAGTTCTAACATTTGTGGCTCGAGGACTGATCTGATTCCATTTTATTATCCAAATTCAAAGAGAAAAAAAAATTCTCATGAAGTTTGACATCAAATAAAAAATTATTATTGATATTACTTTTTATAGTAATAATAATTAATGAATGACCTTTAGAAAACCTTTATATTGCAAGGACATATATTAGTTTCATCCTACTCAAATTAAGTTTGAATTTTTTAAATCATTCTTTCAAAGGTGGATGAAAAAACAAATAATACATATACACACACTTTGTATACTAGAAGATCTCACCAAAAGTGCAACCAAGATTTCTAACATAGATCGTGAAAAATATGTCAGAAAAACATTTTTTAAAACGCATCTTCAATGATTGAAGATTATTAAAACTCATTAAATTTAGTAAAAGCATGCCGATTCCGGTCATAAAATTAACACAATGATTTTGAAAGACCAAATAAGATTCAGATCTTCATAGAAAAAATTATAAACCAAAATAAGATAATACATAAATTAAAAAAGTGAATCATTTTACATGCTAATTTTAGTTCATGGAAAAACTACTTTTAATTTATGATGTGAAAGTTTATCCAAATCGTGTTAATTTCAACTGCTAGAGTATTTATCAATCAAATTAAATAAAAAAGAAGGAAAAAAAAATGAGAAGTTGATTTGGAGATCAATGGTAAAGAAGAGAGAGAGAGAGGTTACTGGAAATGCGATCGAAAACGTCGGCGGCGGACTCTCCCTCGGGGAAGCGGTAGAAGAACCTTCCGAAGCGTTCGCGGTTTTCCTTTATTACCTTCATCCTCTCTTCCACCTGAAAGTTCCCAAAGTCCTGCTCCCGAATCCGTGACTCTTCCCTCACGCCAATCATCCTCTTCTTCGAGAAACACCGACCTACCTCCCGCAGCGTCGATCGCGTTCGCCTGTACGGCGACACGTAGAACTGCACTCGCCAGTCCGGCGAGCAGCCAGCGCCGCCAATCAAGCGGCGGAGGCGGACGCCGGCCTGACGCGCCTGCGCCAAGCCCTGCGCCGTTAAATTAATGCTGTGGTCGGGAATTGTGGTGTATGCCGCCATGTCTCGGTTCCCCTGCGACTCCCCATGCCTCATCAGAATTATCCTCTTCGGCAGCACTCCCTTCATTTCTTCTCCAACCATAGTTTTTTCTCCCTGGATTTCAAATTTACGATGTTCTAACTACTTCAGAATTTGAACAGACACACCCTTTCTTTCTGCAACTGAACGCTATGTCAACATTTTTATTATGAATAGAAAACCGTTTTCATAATAAAAAATAGTCAAAATTATTATATTAATAATTAAATTAATTTAATCTTTGAAGAGTTTCTCTGGTCAGCTTTGGTAGCGTTTTGTTGAAAATTTTAGTAACTTTTCCTTCTTAACTTTGAATATTGTACTCTTTTCAATCTTCAACTAACTATCTTAGCGGACACGGTGTTTACTCATTTTTATTAAAACAATATAACAAAAAATATAGAAAACAAAATTTCTATTATTGGACGCTCAGATTCTTAAACTGCCTTTAGATCTAAATTTTATTTGAATATGATTTATTAACTTTCATTTTATTTTAATTATATAAGGTGTATAATTATTATTTAAATTTAATCGTCAACGACTTTAATGATATCTCACTATATTATAGTCATTCAATGATTATCATATAGAGTAATCTAACATTTTTAATTTAGAAAACTTTTCTTTGTTGTGACAAAAATTACAAGTATTATTAA
>Ga0123340_1006210_pt1 | contig 11396 bp, 4 predicted proteins | sample SirMexnodulemix_FD_89961 | JGI IMG/M metagenome (GOLD analysis project Ga0123340, IMG submission 89961) | Root nodule microbial communities of legume samples collected from Mexico - Siratro Mexico nodule mix | ecosystem: Host-associated > Plants > Roots > Nodule | place: Mexico: Nepantla... | reverse complement strand
ATATATATATATATATATATATATATTCAAATTTTTGAAAAGAGAAGTTTTAAGGAGCCATAGTTCTTATTGAGCGTTTAAAAGATTTGTTCTTTACTTGAAAGTAAATCAACTATAGATTTTGGATATTTTTAATCAAAGATTAAAATTACAATCATAATTGTAATGAGAGAAAAGTTAGACACAATAATATCTCTCTATATAAAATCATCTATATTAGTTATGTAAATATAAATGTATAAAAAATATTATAACATATATCAATTATGGAACCTTAGGTCTTAAAATATATAGTCTCAAAAATATTGAAACATACAAAATCATACTCCTGTCATAACCTAGAAAAGTTCTTTCCACATGTAACATTACTTTATTTAGTATAAAAAAATATGATTATAACATTAATACATGATTATAACATTAATACAACACATAATATATGGGTGAACTAATTTTTTAAATAATTATATTCATTAAAAAATTAGATTTTAGCAATCATTAAAATAGGTTATTGGTTTTGCCAAGTTCAACTTCTGCGTGCAAGACTTAGATTTCACCGCCACCAACGAACTGTTTATCGGAACTGCAGAGATTCTTAGAGTTTTTGCTTAGTCAAAAGATTTTGTTTCTATTACAATGAAGATGACCAAGGCTCAATATTGCATGCTGATTCATGGGCTCCCTATAGAATATTGGCAGCCTAAAGTTATCTTTTCTATTGTTAGAGGTGTTGGAACACCTCTTTCCTTAGATGATTGTACCATGAACAAAATAAGAAGTATTTTGCAAGGGTTCTTGTGGATCTTGATATGCTTGTGGAGCTTCCAGGTCAACTGTTGGTGGAACACCCTGGGTTTGCCTTTGTGGCTAAGATTGAGTATGAAAGGCTCCCTCCTCTTTGCCATGCTTGTAAAATGATAGGTCATTCTTTCTCTATCTGCAAGAAACACAACATTGACAAATTTTCCACTACTAGCCAGAAAACAGGTTCGCATAATGTTTCTTAGGCTAGATAAGTCTACTTGACAAAAAAAATCCAATGTGACTTTAACGGAAAAACCTGCTCATATTCAATCTGATAATCAGAATGTAGTTGTTGATACTGTTGAAGAGCTTGCTAAAAGTTCTGCTGCAGGAAAAAATGGGTCTCTTAGCTTGGATTCGGTCCTATCGTTGGACCATGGTTGGGTTGATGTTTGCCTCTAATCATCTTTCTCTTCTTGTTGAGTTTGCTTCTTCTTTGACATCTAAAAAGCCTTATACTTTCAAATTCTTTAAGATGTGGTTACAACATCCCAGTTGCAGACAGGTTATATAATAATCTTGGGATGAAAATGTGGTTGGTTGTCATGTGTTCATCCTGCAACAAAAGCTCAAGAGGCTAAAGATCTCTTTTAAGGACTGGAACAAGAATGTTTCTGGGAATGTTCATGAAGTTGTGGTTGATAAACAAAAGTCCTTTTTTCTTTACAACATCAGATTCAGGTCTGACCCTACTGAGATGGATATGCTTCTTGGTCAACACAACAAGTTATGCAAAATCTTGATATGGCTCTAGATTGTCAAGCCCTTTTTTAGAAAGAGAAAACTAAGATGCTCTAGTTTAAAGACGAAGATCATAATTCTTCTTTCTTTCATGTCATGGTTAAAAAGCGTGCCAATTCTAGTGGGATACAAAGACTGGTGGGGATTTGGTTTGAAGATCTTAAAGTTATTGAATAACACTTCTTTTTTTTTTATAAAACTATATATATGATTCTTCTAATACTAATAATGTCTCTACAAATTTCAGGGAAGATATGATTGTTACTCATATCCCTAGAGTTGTTTGAGGACGAGAACTCTATGTTGGTTAGGTTCCTTTCCAGTGATGAGATTAAGAAAATTGTCTTTTCTCTCAACTCTGATAGTGCTCCTGGTCCTAATGGCTTTGAAGGCTTTTTCTTCCATGGTTGTTGGAACATTGTGGATTCTGATGTTTTTAATGTTGTAAAAAAAAAGAAAAATTCTCTCATAATTGGATCCTCCCGGGAATGAATGCTAATGTGGTTTCTCTTATCCATAAAATTCATGGGGCTACTTCCATAAATACTTCAGGCCTATAACTGTGTCAAATTTCAGGTTTAAAATCATTTCAAAAATCTTAGCTGACAGGTTAGCTTTCATTGCTGCTAGGATTGTCTCTCCCAATCAAAATGGTATTACTAAAGGTCGTCACATTAAAGATTGTATTGGTATCACTTTGAAAGCCATTAACATCCTTTCTAAGAAATTACTTGGTGGTAATGTGGCTTTCAAGATTGATATTTCCAAAGCTTTTGATACCCTCAGTTGAGATTTTCTCATTCAAGTGTTGAATCACTTTGGTTTTCACCATACTTTCTTGTAATGGATTTTGATTATACTATAGTATTCTAAGCTTTCTATAAGGGTTAATGGTAATTTGGTTGGTTACTTTTCTTGTATTAGAGAGGTCTGACAGGGTTATCCTCTTTCTCCTTTACTTTTTGTATTATTGAAGAGGTCCTCAGTAGGGGGATAACCAACCTTATTATAACCAAGCATATTCTTCCGATGGCTAGTCCTAAAGGGTTCAATTCCCCTCACATGTATGTTGATGACATTTTTTTTATTTTGCACGGCCAACAAACACTCCCTTTCTAGTTTTATGAAGTTTTTACATTCTTACGGTTTAGTCTGAGGTTATTGGATAAACACTTCAAAAAGTCATTTATTCATTGTCGACGCTTCTCCTAGCTTCCTTTATAAGATTAAAGATGTGTTTGATTCCAATAGGTGCAATATTCCATTTACTTATCTTAGAGTTCCTATTTTTGTAGGTTTTCCTAAAGCCTGGTTTCTTCAACCTCTTGCAGATAAAGTCAAGTCTAAATTGGCTTCTTGGAAAGGGAAATCTCTTAGCATGATGGAAAGAATAGAGCTTGTTAACTCTGTGATTTATGGTTCTTTTATCTTATATTTTTCAGGTTTTAGGTGGCCCTCCAGCCTTCTTAAGCTTATTGATAAATGGGTTAGAAACTTTATTTGGATAGGTGATATAGATAAATAGGAATTTGTGACTATTAATTGGGGTACAATTTGTAATCCTAAGTCTGAGGTTGGGCTTCAAGTTGTTAATTTTCGACTTGAAAATAAAAATTATCTTCTAAGGCTTGCTTGGGACTTTGCTTACAACTATCATTCTTGGATTTCTTTAATGAAGGCTCGGTTTCTTAAATCTATGTATCAGAGAGTTGGGTCTTTCTTTTCTTCCTCCATTTGACCTGGTATTAATGATTGGTATGATCTCATTTTAAAGCACACTTTTTTTACTGTTGGGAGAGGTGATAATATTAATTTCTGGAATGATCTCTGGTGCTCTGAGAAATGCATATCTCTGCTTGCAGGTGTTTCTTATGCCAAAAGAATTAAATTGAAAGCTACTATGACTCAAGGATGGAAAAATAGTGGTTCTTGGGATCTTTCTCCTTCTTTTTTAAATATTTAAGGTCTGCATAATTTACGTTATATTTCTCTGACCTCTTGGGAAGATACTCCTAATAGGATGCTGGAAGATTCTGGTTCTCTCACCCAGAAGGCAGCCAAAAAGTCTTTTAAAGATTCTAATCCTACTTGTTAATGGGGTAAATTGATTGGAACTAATTCTATTCCTCCTGCGAAGACTTTAGTGCTTTGGAAAGTTTTATATCAGAGGTTACCTATAGACAAAGATATTCAAATTAGAGACTTTTCTTTGTGTTCTATGTGGTCTTTGTGTAGAAAACAGGAAGAATCTCTTTTTCATCTTTCTTTTGATTGCTCTGTGACCTCCCAAATTTGGAATTATACCAAACAAGTTTTTCTTGAGTTCTCTCATATTTCTATTAATGATATTATTGATTTCCTAATGCTTGCAGGGAGTCCCTTAGTTAATATTGTTAGGTTGGCAACTATTACTTACTCTATTTGGATGATATGGAGGATGAGAAACCATGTTAGGTTTCACGAAAACATTTCTATCTGCTCGACTATCCAAACTATTAAAGATTTCATCAAAATGACGGGTAATTCTTCCAGGAAACACATGTGCAATGACATTGTTCACTTCTCTTATTTGAAGTTTTTTTATATCACCACGTGTAGTCGGAAAGAGATCTCTCCTATTCAGGTTATTTGTGAATTCTCTCATATTAATTGGGTGAAGATCAACACCGATGGTGCTGACAGAGGGTGTCTGGGTTTTTCAACATGTGTAGGTATTTTTTGTGGTAGTAGGGGTGAATATATAGGTAGTTTCTCCTCTTTCCTTAGGGTACAAAAGTCTTTATGTGCTGAGGTTATGGGAGTCATTTTGGCTATTGAGCTTGCTTGGAGCAAAGACTTCAGACGTATTTGGCTTGTGTGTGACTCTTCCCTGCTTTGTCAATCATTTTGTTTGTTTAATCACATTCCTTAGTCTTTGAGAAGAAGATGGAGAAAGTGTATAAAGATATGTAAAGAAATTAAGTTCAAAGTTTCTCATATATTCCGTGAGGGAAACCATTGTGCTAACAAGCTGGCTTAATTGGGTATTGAGAGTAAGTTATATTTTAAATAGTATGATAATTTACCTACTGTTATTAAATTAGACATTTTTTTATAATAGATATCAACTCCCTCTATTTCGTTTTGTTTAGCTTGGTTGAGGAGTATTTGTCATTTTTTCTTATCATGTGTTTAGCCTAGTCCCTCCATGATTTTTATTTTTCCTTTTAATAATATGTTTCATGTCATGGATTGTATCAACCTAGCTAAGACGTCAAAGGTGATAATAATGCCTAAAATTTAAAGAAAAAAAAGTACTCGAATACAATTTTAACACATCCAAATTAAATAGTTTGTTCATTTTAGTTTTTAGCATGAGATGAATGAGCATCAAAGGCAAGGGGTTTAATTGGAAAGTGGAAGGGAATTCAAAATGATTGCTAGGAAGGAATTATAAGTCCAAAATAAAGACATGAGTTTGTGGGAAACGTGTAGGACTTCTATGGTCTCTCCGAAAGGTGAAAGCAGAAGGAAGACATAAATGTATATATGTTGAACAGTATGTGGGAGAAGCATAGTGTGGCAGAAAATGGACCTTGAAAATAGAGCAGAGAGCAGAGGTGATAGGGACATTTTTCATGCAATTCAAGGCCATTTTGTTATCAAGGTGGAGCCACCAAACAACCCTGATCACACAAGAAACTAACCCCTTATTACGTACAAGACATGTAAAAGCAATATGAGGATCTTTGCACCACAGTTTAGGGAACTATTACCACAACTTGAAAATGAAAACACACACCCCTATTTATTGTACAACATTAACTGTAATATATAGGTAAGGATTCAACTACAATACTTTGATATAATGTCAAAGTTTTCTTTTTAAAGTTCAATTGCAGAAACAGATAAAATTGTTAATTTTCTTAATAATCATATATTTCTAGTTAGTTAACATTTTAAGTGATGTACATTAACAGTGTATAAAATTTAACAGTTATCAGTTAAAAATTAATAAAGTCAACATGTAAACTTTTCTACTTATTTTAATGTTGACAACCCTTACTTTAATTACTAGTTTGTTAGATTTAAATTCAAATTTTAACACTAATTAAATTGTTGGGTCTATTAAATCCCTTGTTATCAAATCCCTTGTTATCTGACCATTATGGAATTATAGGTAATATTTAATCTTATAAAATTTATGTTTGAGATGACAAATTATAAACCTGAAATGTGTTATATAAAAATCAACTTTACTTCATGAAGTAATTTTTTAAATTGAATAAACCTTATTTTCAACCAAACAAATGATTACTTTTCTATCAATACAATAATTAAAAAAAAATCATTTCCAAACATTCACTTTGTGTTAGAGACACTATTATAGGGTGAATATAATCTCTTCGCAGCAAAAAAAATTGGGAGGAAAAAGTTAATTCATGCAAACCATTCGTTACTTATTTCACTTTAGCATTAAAAGAATAAAATAAATATTTTTTTTCTAAGATATATTCTGTGAAATATATATATAATATAAGGTCAAGGCATGGCATCAAAATTCCTCAAGTGGCATAAAGTTATTACACCTCAATACCTAAAGATAAATGGCATATCCCGGAAATCCAGTGAGAAATTGACTTTAATTTTTAAGAGTCTTAACTCTTAAGAAGAGATAATGGGCCACACATTCCCTCCTATATATTTTTTTTATCAAACTTATTCTCAACCAAAAATCAGAGATTAATACATAGAAATCTAAGTAAGTTTTGTGTATTTTTAATAAAGTTTTCTTGGTGAGAATTGAATCTTTGACAACTTATTAAAAAAATTATCTACTAACTATGTTAGATACTGTTATTCTCAGTAACAATGATATTCTTTTTGCTTATAAAGAAAGTGCCAATGAGAACCTTATCCATTGATTTTGCAGAAAGCAAAGATTGTGTTATATACCCTTGATGTGTTGCTTCACCAATTTTTGTACACAAGTTGATGTCATTGGTGAGGAATTATTCCATGTTTGATACTATACAACTAACCTGACAAAATTCTAAGACGACCCTTTGAAGTTCGAGTCCAAATGAAGAAGCAGAAAGCCTTGAAGAGGGGAAAGTACTGAAAGACACTGTGTAGTGGCAGCCACTGCTGTGCTAGCTCATATTCCTTCCTTCACAGCTTTTTATAGAAAATTTTAACACAGCTCAGCTCCTAGCAGGACTTGGTTCATGGTTTTAGATTTTGTGTTTTCCTGCTTCAACAGTAACTAGGGCATGGGGGTCCCAAAAGCCAGTTATGAGTTTTAACCTAAATAAAGAAAATTAACACTGCTCTTGCATTTGATGGTTTTATTTTTTAGAACTGTTATTCATTAATAACACTTATTAATGAGTTCAAAGTCACCTAGGATAATTGTTTCAAAACATTAGGTTTCTGTTTTTACATGTTTGGTAGAGTTTTTAATGAGCTCTGAACAAAACTAAAAAAATGAATTTAGCATGAATAAGTGTTATTAGAAGGAGATCCACATGTATCTTTAAGTCATGAGAAAATAATTGACAAAAAATTAACAATAATATTTGAAAATGATAACTTTATCTTTTTAAACTTTAAAATGTTGTTGTTATGATATAATAAAATATATAATTCTTGTATCAGCAATAAAATTTCTATAAATATATAATATTTGCCTTTTAATGCTTTTATTGTCAAGAATATAAACAAGGGTCAGAAAGTTTTACATCAAATAAAAGTAAATAAGATGAATATTATATAAGAGAAAAATATATAAATTTGTTATCTTAGTACATTACTAATTAATATTGATTCTCTCTAATGTCTTTCTTCAAATAAGGTGCAAATGATATAAGAGTCATTGGTTGATATAAGTTAATCTCATCTCAAATAATTAGCAAGTGATATAAAATTTATTGGTTGATTTAAGTAGTAAACTCTGATATAATTTGTTTGCTTTTAGATTATATCACACTTTCCACTGCTATACAGTTTACTAATATAATTTTAGTTTGTTTTAGGGTTCTCACACTTTCCATTTCAATGCATATAGCTCTGGATTACCGATCAAAAGAACTTCAAATGAAAAAACAAACATAATTATATAATCACAGTTACAAAATATAAAATATTGCATTGAGTAGCTGAATAGTTGAAAATACTTAGAGAAAAGACAACTAAGCTTAAGCTTTTAATGCAGATGGAAAAGATGTGAACTAGGTACTTAGGATTGTAGTTAATACACATAACCAGCTACATGTTATTCTTGAGAGATACAAGAACTTTCATTTGGACAATTCTTTTCAACATTTTTCAACCATATATAGAAGAATATTTAATGAGTTTAAGCTTAAGATTAGATAATCTTCAAACCTTTATAACTGTCAAATTGTCCAATAGTCATAAGATAATAAAGTCTCCAAATTAATTATATTACCTGTCATGGTCTTAGAGGACAATCTTTACAAGGTTGTACATTTTTCAATACATTTTATCACTTTTTATTCCTTTAAAGTAAACAGTTTTATTAATTACTTTTATCCCTTTCTACTCCACCTAAAGTAGTTCAAAAAGACTTTTTTTCAAGTTTAATAATCAAATAGAAATCATTAATTAAGCCCTAAAAAAGATGGTTTTCAGTCCATTCACTCAATTACATATTATCATGTCACAAGCTTTTGAATTTTTCTAGTTTTATACCAACCTTGTTTCATTGTTATCAGTGTTCTTTATATTGTGTCTCCCCCAACCCATCCTAAAAAAATAGGTTTTGGATCCATATAGAAAATATCTAAATGGCATAGCCAAAATACTTCTGCAATCAACTTTTCCTCACAAAATCTCCAGAAATATTCAGGCAATAATATTTAATTACCGTTAACTAACCTTATAATTGGTAGGGAGATCCACAAGATTTGATACATCACTAGATATTATTGTTAAATTATAAGAAAAATGTTGGAGAACACCCCATCATTAGCTACAAATTCTTCACAGCTAATTAGCTTCGAAACTTCACCATCAGCTTGTAACATATGTCACAGAAGATCTTAACTTTGATAAATTATGAATCACAGTTCCAAAAAAAAATTGTTGTATTTGTCACACTTCTATTCAGCCTACTCATGATGCACTTGCTCACATGAATATGACCTTTCAACTTTCTTGTTCTACCCTATAAATTGTAATAATGTTACATTTATATATACTATTTTTGTAAGGATAAAACTTAACCTATTAGGGTATAATATGTGTTGTTTGTCCTGTTACCCTCACATCAATATAATAAGCCAAAAAAAGGTTAACATTAAGGATTATAAGTATTAGTAATTAAAGTGAATCTTTATTTCTGAGAGGAGAACAGTATAACAGTATCTACAGAATTTTTTGTCAGTTTTGATCATGAACTAAACTAAATGAATGAATTTGTCTTGGCCCTTTTGTAACATCAACTTCAAAAGGCTAAAAATCAATGTAATATGAACACAAAAGGCTTCCCTCTCCTCCAAATAAGCTTCCATGCCCCCCACTATGTTCATGCATTTCCACTCTCAATATTGCAAGGCTTCAAAGATGATGACTTCACAGTGGGAAAAGTAAAGAGTGGGGGCTCCAAAACAACTCAGAAACAGTCCATGAGAAATTGTATGTCATCAAAATGCAGTGCATATGTGCCGTGATATTAATTAATCTGCATTGAGGTGGCACTGCCACACTGTTTTCAGGTTCTGTCCTTATCTACTATGAGGAAGTGAATGAGTAAAATTAAAGCTTTGCAGGTAGCTCAATAACATATCATAACATAACAAGTGATTCCAAATAATGTTACTAGTCATTTATAATTGTGACTGCACATAACTCCCATTATGTTTCCTCATTAATACCATTTCTTGACCTTTGAGTCCCAAATCTGTGTGCAACTTATGCTCCAGATCTAATAATATCTGATATTTACCTTCATTTCCTATAGCAGACAATTAGAATTATTTGCTACAGCTCAGCCATATAAATCAACAACAGAAAAAAAAAATGCATCACTTCAAAAATTGATTTTGGAGGCTGGTTGTGAAAATGTGTCACCAAAAACTTTATCACATTTTAATTGAACCAATAAAATTCTGATATTAGACCATGTAATTCCTATAGTGGTTTAATTCAATGCTGGTTACATTGGAGCAATTTTGTTTTTGTATGAGACAAAATATATGGATGAAATCTTATGATAAACATGGTAAGCAACTATCTGGTTGATGCTATGCATTTGAGGATTGTAAGTTGATCATGTTTGTGCTTGTATGGTTGGGTTCTATTTTAATTTTTCCATTGGATAACAGGTTTGTTATCTATATTAAAAATTTATTATCTATGTTACTTGTTAAAAATTTTGTTATCCAATTTTGTCTTGATTAAAAATTTAGATGCCATTAAGATTTCATTTCTTTGAATTCACATTTTTAACATAGTAATTTTCTAAAAAAAAATTTAAAAAATTAAACCGGAATAAGTTTATTTTAGATTACTACTATACCCATCTATTTGTTTTTGTAAAATTTATAATTTAGACCGCTTCTTCCTACACCTCCCCAGATTGTTCCTGCACTTCGACAAAGAACATGAAAACACCTAAATGCCTTTAAATAATTTTAGTAAATGATCTTAATATAACTTGTCATTTCATTCTATACCCTTAAAAGTGATTTTCGTAAAATAAATAAAGATTTCGGATTATATGTTTCGGAAGGTATTTTCGAATTCTGAAAGTTATTTTCAGATTCTGAAAAAAAAAATCACATTCCAAAAGTTATTTTCAGATTTTGAAACTATTTTCATATTTGGAAATATTCTTTTAATTATTCTTCTAATTATATAATCTAAAATATATTTTATTTTAAATTTTAGATTAACTTATTCTGAAATACAAAATTATTTTTTAGATTAATTTATTTTGAAATATGGAAATAACTTTCGGATTGAAATTTAAGAGATGTAACCCCAAATACACTTTTATATTTTAGATTGGACTAATTTAAAAGTTACCATAGCACCACCCCCACCCCATTTACCAAAGGACACTTCCGTCATTTTCTTAAGGATCGTTTGGAAATATAAGATTTTGTAGAGCTGCGAAAAGAAGCTATGGAGGTGCTGGAAGAAGCGGTCTATAATTTATTAAGATAATTTTTCTAGAATGGTATTGGGCTGCTCGTACAACCAAACTTTGTTGCATCAGTTCAACCCAGATGGAAAGAAATAAAATACTTTGGACCAAAATATCAATAACAACAATAATAATTACGCTATAATAATATTATAATAATAATAATAATAATAATTACAACAAACAGGATCAGGATGGGGACTGAAAGCATCCATATTTCATTTTTTAAATGAAAGTCACAAGTTCAAAGTCGTGGATTTTTTATTTTTTCCGTCACATCAATGGTGTGATACATTTCTATTTATATTTATATTTTGTTAGTTTGAAGAGAATCAAAGATTACATTTTATCTTTTTATCACTCTCCTTTGAATAATTGTAGTTTGGGCATATCAAAGTTATTTTTAGTAAATGTATATTTCAAAACAAATTATTATATCTAAAATACTTATATATCGTATTAATATGTCTAAATAAGAAAATATTTAAATTTAGATTGAGATGATTCTTTTATCATATATTTTTTAAATAATAATAGAAAATATTAATATTATTGTCATATATATAATTTCATTTTAAAAGAAAATCTTAAAAATTGATAATATAATAAAGATATGTGATTTTAAAAAATAGTTCTTTTTTTATAATTTTAAAAATAAAATAGAATATAATTCATTTTAAATTTATTAATTTTTATATTT
>Ga0123340_1006207_pt1 | contig 11400 bp, 5 predicted proteins | sample SirMexnodulemix_FD_89961 | JGI IMG/M metagenome (GOLD analysis project Ga0123340, IMG submission 89961) | Root nodule microbial communities of legume samples collected from Mexico - Siratro Mexico nodule mix | ecosystem: Host-associated > Plants > Roots > Nodule | place: Mexico: Nepantla... | reverse complement strand
GTGTATAAAAGAAAGGTAATAAAATCAAAAAAAAAAAACAATTTCTACAATAAAATTGTTAATTTTTGTTATGTTTAATTAAAACAAATGAAAAAAGAAAAAAAAAAAAAAAAAAGTGTACTTACTTCTGTAACAGAGTGTGTAGAAAAGAAAATAGGAAAATGGAACTCACCCACTCCATTATCATCCCTACCTTACTCTTTATCACCTTATCATAATTCATTTTATTAAGTATTCAAGATATTTTTTAATTTGATTTTATCATTTTCTTTTAACTACATAATTTAGTTGTTGCTTTCATTTTTCCATATTTAAGTCTTTACTCAACTTGTTTTATTCCCTTTAATTTTTTTTTAACTCGTCAATCATCTCATCTTTAAAGGAAAAAAGAAATTATTTGGTTGCTGAGCTATAGGAAATTGTAGAAAAAAAAATGATCCAGTAGATTAGAGATAAAATACAAAAGTAATTTATTAAGAACAAAAATAAAATATTTTAATCACTCAATAAAATAATTTTTTTAACAAAAATTTAATTATAAGTGTTTAAATTTATTAAATTTTAATTAAACTTCTAATTTATTTATTTTTTAAATGTACGAAACATGACTGAGTGTCCGCGCGCCAAATAGAATTTTACAGTGCTTCGATAGTATCCGTGTAGTACAGATGTACATTTTTTGTTTTATGATATTGTTTATTATTTTCATGTGTAATATTTATTATGTAATTTTTTTAAAATTTTTATTTCACTGTTTTAAATTTTGGACTATTATGTTTACTTATACTTCTGATAATTATAACATTAATATATTTTAGTAATGCTGTTCTCATTTATCAATTATTCATTTCGTAGATTATATAATTTAAAAATTTTAAACTAATGATTTATTAAAAAATGTTTTTTTCTTTAAATTTTATAATAACATGTAAATATAAAAAAGGATTTAAAACTTGTGACTTGTTTCTATTTATTTATTTAAATTTAGCCACTTTAAACTTTCTTTCTTAAAACAATTGTGTAATATTTCAACAAAAGTTTAGATACTTTATTTTCTTCTAGTTCTTCTTATGTTAAATATAATTTGGTTTTTCAATTAATATAAAATATAGCAATATTATATTAATATAAAAGAGTCTAAAAGGTAAAAATTAATATTTATTAAATTAATTATAAATTTAAACTGATATAATACGAGACTTTTTATATACTAACAATAACATTAAATTAAGATTTTTATTATTTAAAATTACAATAAAATAGTATTAATGGCTAATAAATTTTAAATACATATTCACATTTCACATTTTCGAATTTTATTAATAACTTATTCTGTTTTGAAATATGCAAATAGAAATTACTGCCACTTTAAAATCAATCCCTTCAATAAAATTTAAAGAAACTCACCTAAAACACTTATTCTTATTTTCATCATGTTCACATTTTCATTTTCATTTTCATTATCGTTGGATGCTTGAGCTTTTAGAGACAAAAGAACTTGTCAGACAGGACAGACCCCATGTGAAACTAGTCACGACCAGTTAGTACACCACTGAAAATTCTTTGCAATTTCCAAGCCCTTATCCAATTATTTCTAAGCAAATATTTTTATGTTAATATTTTTATTTTAATTTCCCTCGTCCTTGTTTTCTAGCAAATTAATCTCCTATATTAACAAAGGTTAATAACATTTTACAAATTCAGTACACTCTTTGTTATTAACATAGGAGCACATTATTATTGAAAAACTAATGTATGAAGAAAAATATGTAAGTGAGAACCATCTTCGCTTTAAACCTAATTTTGTAAGAAAGATTTAGAGTTTAAATTATTTATCAATACGATACCAGAACCAATTTTATTAAATCAATTAAAAGTATTATTTACCATACAAAATAGTTGTACAAAATGTATGATTATTGACAACTTCATGTACACGCATACAAAATCTTATAATATCCGATTCTGCCAGAAGTTACCAAGTAATAAAATTGTAAAGTATTAACATATTATATATATGATAATCAACACTTATATAGTTAATGAGACTATAAAACTGTAAATCAAATATATATGAGCTTATCTTTAAAACAATGTCAATTTCTTTGTTTTCCCAAATACCCACTTGGGAAATATCTTAAAGAATCTATATTAATTAAAAATTAAATTAAATTATAATATATAAATGTGTGAAAATTTTATTTTATAAATCAATTTTGTAGAATTAAATTAGATTTAAATTTCACTTTTTTTACAATAACATCAGAGTTTAACAAATTATATATTAAAATCTTCTTCTTAAAAAGATTAGATAAATAGATTAAGAGAATGCATCTTAATTATGAACAAAGAACAAGAATATAAAAAAATAGACGAAGAATAGACATTAATTTTAAGAATGTTATAGAATAATGCTTACTTAGATTAACAATTGGGTTGTCTTCTTCGTTACACTCAATTGTTCATAAATAGTGTGATGCAGATGGCATTGTAGTCGTTGAAGAAACTAGCTATATTATATTTGTATTCTATATTCCAAGAGGAAAATTGTATCCACGGAAAATTCACGGTAATTTGACAAATGACTTCTGAAAGTCACGGCATAGATACACGAGCTTTGATATTCTAGTTCCTCTTTAATCGTTTATTATTATTTTTTTAATTTGAATCTAGGGGATATCTTAAATATTTAAACAATTTACTTTCCTTAGGCTACACAAACATGTATCCTATTCTGTTATAATTGATTTTTTTTTTTACTTTTTATTTTTTTCTATTACATTATATGAGTGTAGTATATTTATTTTATTAATGAGATTTGAATTTGAAGACAATAAGATAAAATATTGAATTTTCCTTTTATTTTCACATCTCTATCTTAATATCATTTTTATCATGTAATGTCAAGGTTGTTGTAGTAGAATAAATAAGAAAGTAGTTACAAACTTAGTGGTTAGTGTGGAATCATGTGGTGGTTACAATGTGATGCACTAATACAATCATACACCATGTAAAGAAATTCTTTACTAAGCTTTGAAAAAAATTATAAAATTGAGTTTAAGTTTAACTTCATTTTTTCACAATTATTTGTATATATTTAAAGATCATCAACCATCTTGTCTTGAGAGCTCAAGAGGCATGTTATAAATGAGGATCTAAACTTTTAGAACTTAGGTACCTTTTTCATAGATTATGTAATAATATATATATGTTAACATTAGCTTATGTTGAAAGTTTCAACATGTCAATTTCAACATCGATTAACAGATATCCTGTTTAACGTTAGTTCTATAGTTGATTTTGAGAGGCTAAAGATGTTAAACAAATATTTTTGTAACAATAATGATTTTATGCAAGAAATATGAAAAGATATAGTATATTGTGCATGTAGAGTTTGGAAATTTCGAAACAGTTACAACATTAACTAGTAATCAATAAAAAGCAATAAACAATATTGATAAATTTATCTATAAATTTATTCATCTCAATTAAACTTTAAACACCAAAGATCATAGTTTTGAATTATTCAAACATTCATAATGGTAGGATCATAGTCATGCTCTTTAGAAGAATAATGAGAAAATAACAATTGTTATTGCTAAAGAAAATATAAATAATGATATGATTGAAATAATCTCCACGTTGACCATATCTATCAATGATCCTTGAATAATACTTTTAATGATACATGACAAATTGATTTACATTTGATTATAGACAAGTCTCTTAACTTAAATTATCTTACTATGTTTTTAGTATAAATAGAAACATAATCCCAATTATTGAAGATGAATCTTTAAATGTTACTAATTTTGATTTAATTTTGGTATTCCTTCTTCAAATTTTAATCTTTTATTTATTTCTCAAATAATAATTATTTTATCATGTATGATGATTACTTAGGTATTCTTAAATATCCAATATTATTATTATTATCATTTTTATTATCATCACCTTATAATCGCATACTTCTATTATCCTTCCACTTTTTATTATTATTGTCGTTATCATTATTATCATGATTATAATATATTATTATCTATTTCTTTTTATTTGCATGTCAAATATTAAAATAGTCAGGAGGTTTCTATTCTAACTTAGTATGAAGTGATCTTGTATTTTATAACTTTATTTTGATTAAGAAATAAACTATAATTTATAAAGTCATATGCATACAGAAGGAGTATTATAAAACAATGCAATTAGTATTTCATAGATTAAATCACACTAAATTTAATGTGTATACCACCCCAGAGATTGTTGAGTGGAATTTTAGAAACCTATCCCATAATAGTTAAATTTAACAACCAAATTATTTTTCAGATGGTACTATCTCAGATTGATTTTTTTTTTTTCTTCTCCTTGAAAGAAGAAACTGAATTAAACACATTAGAATAAAAATTCTAAAAAAAATAAGAAACTTATTCTCTTTCATAAAAGAAAAGATGGAAAAATAGATTTTGAAAATAAACTGCACACCACTAGTTTTCCGTTCTCTCTTGTACTAATATCTTTACATAAGTCACAAAAATCATTCACTAGACATAGTCCTACTAAAGTATGTTTAAATATTTAATGCACCTCTATACTTAAAAATCAAATTTAATACCACTTATTAAATTAAAACAATTTCATATAACTTCATCTTTACATTTTATTATTCTCATTCTAAACCAATTACTATAGGATAGATAAATTGAATCATCACTTCAAAAAATACAACAGTTTTAATTAGTTGTTTCATGATTAATTGTATATTAATATTATTTTTTTAACAAATACACACAATTATTAAAGACCAAATCAACCATTTGTTTAATTACATCAAGGAATCGATCACACTTAAAAAAATTAACAAAATTAAAATTTATATAATATAACTAATTTTTTTACTATACTAAAATTAAAATATATTTATTATATGAAGTGACTATTCATACTATTTTAAATATATAAAATCACTTCTATTATATTATTATTTTAAAATTCGATTTTAGAATAACTAACCATAAAAAGTTGAGTAAAGCATAGCATTAATTAGTCTAGTATGATAAATATACTCATAAAACTAACACAATAGAATAAAGTTAAGTTACATTTTTCTCGAATAAAATAAAGTATATGATTAGATTTGTAGACAACCTAGACCTCACTAATATGAAGTCAACCACGTTCCTATCATTGAAATTTTTTCCAAAGCAAAAGAACTAGTTTTTAATAGACTATTCATTCCACTTTTATTTAATTAATTTTCTTCCTTTTCTTTTTCCTTTTTCCACAAACCTCATTTGGAGTGAAACACATGTTAAGCAATATGCACAAAAGTAGAAATACTATTTTATGATTTGTTAGGTAGAGAAAAAAAAATAATAAATAAGGGGACATCTTCATCAAAAAATTGAATAAAACATATTTTTTATTTTTTTAATTATTTTATTTATTTATTAATAGTTTTAAATTCTTTATTATTGTAATAAAAATTAAAAAAAAAATACATCCATAATATTTTTGTCGATTGCCATAATTGATTATGAAGTCTCCTATTTGATTGTGGGTGTTACACAACGTATTATTTCATAAAAAGAATACATATTTGTCCATGATTTTAGCAACATAGTCAATTATGCTATATTTTTACATAATTTTTCTTTTGCAGATACACTCAAAGTATTCTCTCATGCCTTCGTTTCTCATATTTTTCTTCACACATCCAATCATCTTTCATTTCTTCACATGTTAAATCCTTTCTCTTTCCATTAGCTATTCAAAACCAACCAACGTTAAGGAGTAACATGACCCTTCGTAGGCACTAAAAGATATATGCATATAAAGGGCATGTGAATTTTTAAAGCTTACTTTATATCATTTTCTGTTTTAAACAAATGGTACATTAAAACGCGTTTTATCATATACTTTGTTTGTTAAAAAGGTGTAGCTACTTTCAAGTTCTGTCTTCTGAAATTCTTGCTGTGCTGTCAAAATTAATATTCAGGGTTTGAATTGTGAAAGATGATTGTTTACACCTCTTCTTATGATATCTTATGTAATTAGCTGTGTTTTGTTATTAAATTACGTTTAATTGTCTCTTAACTAAGCTCTTTAGAATAATCAGTACCAATCCTATTCTAAAAATAAACAAAAGCTTTGTTTTGTGTCTTTATTTATCTTTTGCAGGATATAGTGGAAAGATTTTTCGAATACTAACATTTTTTGAAATAAAACAAAATAGTCATTTATGCCACATCATTATTAAAAAAATAATGCTTTTAACTGTTAATAATTGTTTAAATTAAAAGAAAAAGGACATACATGCAACTAAAAGGGTGGGGAAAATAGGCATCAAAGGAATACCCACTTTATACTTCCTATTGTTTTTTAACTATTCTGTATTATAATACTGTTTTCTTTTCTCTCAAAATTCTCAACTGCTACAGGTAGAATAGTCAATTTAACAGAGTTTTTAATTTAGTTTTAAAATTTAAACAAATTAAATAAAGTTTATAAAATAACTTCCCGTTTTAAAACACGATTTAGTTTATGTGCATTATAATTAAAATACAATTTCTAGAACCTAATACAACGAAGAACGAACATAAAAGTTATTTAAAAAAGTACTTATTAATTAACATTAAAAAATTATACTTTAAAGTACTAAAAATACCACTTAAATCTCGTACCGTACTACACTTCCTTTTAAAAAAATAAATTTTACTCCTTTTACATTTTAAATTTAGTTTCACAGGAATCAACTGGTAATGCTTACTCTACTTTTAATTTTTCTTTCATATACTATTTGAATTGTACTTGAAATACTATAATAAATAAAGTAATTGTTGATAAATCGAAAAGAATATATTTATACATTCTCAATATATTGACTACAGTACCTTTTTAATGATGTTACTTTACAATTAAAAATAGTTGACCCATAATTTAAAATTGAAGTTCGTCTAGCATCACGATTTGACATGCACACCAAAAATTATGTTGCTGATACACTTTCAACTCATCAAGGTTTGACCTGCAAACGACACTCGACCAACCACACAATAGAAAATCAAATAAATATCTCATCCCTCTACTATCACAAATTCGGGCAAAGGATGTTTCATTTTGCCAACAAAAATTTTCGTTCCTTAGGGAACATCTATCAGGCATAAAAGTCAACGAAAACATGCATATGAAAATAAACTTGTTTGCCACAAGCTACCAATGTCTATTGGCTGTAATATTCTCCCCGATCATAAAATTTCATATCACAAAAATTGAGGCAAAAGAATTCTACATGCTTCCCAGTCATTCCTCATCAGAATAGTTAAACTTTACTGAGTGAGATTGTAAATCAATAAGGCCTCCCCGATAGCTTCCACGTTTCTTCTTGGTTTTCTCATGACGAAAATCCCTGAATCAGAGAAAAAAGTTCGATGTCAATATACAAAAATCAGAGAGAAAAGACAGTTATAGAATGTGTATGTTAAAGATATTGTGCGTAAAGGCATGGTTCAGTCTTTTAAACAGTTATATTGAGTGAGCTGAACAGAAAATTAGAATTGAATGACAATTCTAATTATACACAATGCATAACATGAAAATCTAAGCTAAAGTAGAACTAATGCAACCATGTGAATAATTTATACTGTCCGTAAAAGCGCTAAACTTGCAAGCCAAAAATCACTCCTCATGAAATCACAAACCTTCCTCTAACTTGATCAAGAATTTCTGCTGCTTTAGCACCATAACCATTCTCGGCACCATCCTGCAGACGGATACACCAGTAACAATTTGTTGGAGAATGCAACAAGGGTGAAATTTACAACACCAAATGTAATGAAAAAAGAAGTGAAAAACTATCAATTTATCATACCTTTGCCCAGTAAGAGTTATCCTGAAGCCTCTCATCAGTAAACTGTATCTTTTCAACTTGTACTCGCTGAAATGGCACCTTCACGGATTTCTGCTGCAATTACAGTTATCACAAACATGAATTCCACCATCAGGGAAACTGGTATTTTAGGTTCATACAACTAAACAAACCAAAATTGGAGAATACAGTAATCATAGGCAAAGAATGAAAGAAAACATCAAATTAATCAGTGCAAACAACCTAAAAAGGACAGACAGATAGCAGATATGGGAAACATAGTAAACTACGGGCATTTGGACAAACTTCAGGAATTTACAACGCTAAACTTCAATTTAAAGTTACACCACAACCTGGAACAACACCTAAGTTTTAGACTCTGTTAAGTCTAATAGAGTATTCATAGTATTGATTGATGATGTGATTCTTTATTAAGAGCATATATTTCCTCAACAGAAATAAGGCTAACTTAACTCAAACCAATCATATTTGGCAAAGGCCAGTATGCAAAAAGTAAATGGATTATTCTATCTTAAAACAATAGAAAAATAAGCATGGAGTTTCATTCAGAGGAGCTTTATATTGCAGACAGTGACATATATAGAGAATAGCCATTGGTTAAAGCATACCTCAACTGATCCCTTTTGCTGTTTCTTTTGAGACCTCTGTACAGAAGATTTCTCTCCAGTGTTCTCAAAGTTTCCATTGGTTGGCTCCTTAGAGGCCTTCTGTAATTGATCACCACCTACTTGACCACTCGCCACAACATCTTCTTCATTAGAATTTAAATCATTTCCCTGGTTTGCATTTTTTGCTGCTGACTTCTCTCCTCTCTTAGATGAACTTATATTTTCTACTTTTCTGCGTTTGTTTTCTTCATCTGCCTTTACATCTGCAACCTGTTGACCATTTTCTTCAGAAATTGATCTTTTTCTTTTCTTAGAATCTTTTTTCTCCTCGTGTGTCATCTCTTTGCTTGACAATTCAATATTCTCTTCCTTCAAAACAGTTTCATTGGGATCTTCAGTATGAGCTATTTCATCACTTTGGCTACTTCGCTTGTCTTTCTTTTTCGACTTAGACTTAGATTTTTTCTGCGTCTCAGGACCATTAGTAACTTTGGCATCTGTGGAAACATCAGCGCTTACTTTATTATCTGCAACAGTAGTAACAGACTCCAATTGATTGTCTTCCACATTATTAGCAAGGGACTCAGAAACTAACTTGCTTTTCTTTTTCTTCTTTTCCTTGGATTTACCCTCTTTGTTTTTGTCCGGCACATCTGCAACTATCCAGAAGCAGAAGAGGCAATGTAAAGATTCAATTGCCAGAGCTTAGGAAGTAACATAATGAGATACGAAGGCATTTAAAGTCATGACAATAAAAGGGTGTCCCAGAGCCCAAGGCTCTCGTGTGGGATTCTAAGAGGGTATATGTACATAACATGCCCTAGCAAGTAATGAGACCATTTCCAATATTTACCACGACCTCTGTCAGAATGCAACAATTTTAACCGTGCTAAGGAAGTAACGAAGACAAGAAAAAATTCCAACGAATTTAAGCTTACCTTGCTCATTTTGATCATTGATATTTGCCTTGGCATCTTTGCCACTGAAAAGAGACAAAATAAAACAAGGAAAAACTCAATTGAGATACAAATGACACAGAAATGACAGCTGAATATACAAAACATCATTCATTCAGAGACTAATTGGTGCATCAGAAATTAGAAGAGTGGCACTGCCTCTTCAAATTATTTGTAATAACCACGTTCATTCAAAACATGGATTCTCACAGGTAACATCTGACAGGGGCCAGCTTCAGAATTCAAAGAATATCAGGAATAGTTTTGTATTGTATGCTTAGAGAATTTTCACAATAATAACGAAACAAAATGAATGAATCTGAAGTTCATAGGATTCAGCAGTGTATTTAAATGAAGCAGAATAACAGAATCTTCAGGGGGCATCTCTATGCCTTTATACAAGAAATATGATTTAGTCTACATCTTCTCCTGGAGCTATAGTTTGGACTTAGGCAGTTTTTTAAGGGCATCCGTTCTAACAGTAATAAATGATATACACATTTTTCATTGGCAGCTTGATTCTATGCCTTTTTTTACTTTTCATGAATTGGAAGATATTTGACAGTCACAATTGTACTTTTTCCTGTTAATACTTTCTTTTAAGATAGGAAATATTCTAGATAATCTCACTAAATCAACAGGGAAAAAATCATTTGGGTCAAACAGAATTTTAACAAAAGGAACTTCTTCAAAAGCAACTTTATTAAGAAAACTTTCAAACAAGAAAACACTTTTTGTATTCTTCAAAAGCAACAATATTACATTAGCATAATGATATTTTAGTTGGTTTACAGTTATATCCGTAAAGGCATATATTGAAATCCTTTTTAAGAATGTTGCAGGCCAGAGTTTAAATTTTGCTTTCACAGTCATGAGAGCACCCATTCTCCGTATTATTGACAAAGCGAAGTAAATAACTACTTCACAACGCAAAGCTAACATTACTAGTCTTACCATATTTCTATATACTTGAGGTACATTTCTTCTAGATCAACTGGCGATCCCTCCAAATCATTTTTCTGCAACACAAGCATAAGCAGCAAAGTAAAACACTGAATGAAGACCCAGTCGCATGAAATCTGTTACTCAGAAGCGATACGGAATAAAAAAACATGGAACATTGAGGAATTCTGGTAAAAACGTAGCATCAAGCATATAAAGCTCAGTTTCGTGACAAATTTTACCAAAAGCACTTGTAGAAGAAAAAAGTGAGAAGATTACAGATTCTTTCACAAATCTAAAATCATGTTGTATGAGCCGAAAACAAGCATGATTTAACAAAGATTTCCCCGTCAACCACGGAACGAGAGTTAAAAGAAGTACAAAATCAATGGCATAATATTACAGTCCTTTTGTGAAATATCTAACTAAAAGTTGTTCAAACATAGAACTCGGCTATGTAACTGACCTTGATTTGCGCTTCGGAGCGAAATTTTTTGAGCGTCTTGGAGAAGCCACAGTGTTCCAAATAACGGGCAACGGATTGGTGAAGGAGAAGTATTGGTTCCCGATTGGAGTTTGCAGTTCCGTTCTGAGCAGTGTGCTTCATGGTTTGGTTGCTTAACAAAACTTGGCGAGGGGTGAAAACAAAGATGGTAGAGCTTCCTTTGATACCCGGTGGAGTATCAGGCATGCGCAAACAGAGTATTCTTCAACTCCGTTTTCTGAAACCTAACTAGTCCCCTGCATATAGAAGAAGGGTTGAATTAGGGTTTCACCAGAACCCTTCTCCTGCTGCTAAGTGTTAACGGGCCAATAAACCCTAAATTATATATATATTACATAATGTTTTTTCTAATATACAGATAAGTTCTAAAAATGTTTTTAGTCATTAATTTTTATTTTGCCATTTTGTAAGAAATATTTTTTTTCTTTCAAAGTTGACTGTAATGTAATGTTAATATGGGAACATTAACAAAATTTACCTACTTTAATCAATTGAGTGATTATATAT
>Ga0123340_1006206_pt1 | contig 11400 bp, 4 predicted proteins | sample SirMexnodulemix_FD_89961 | JGI IMG/M metagenome (GOLD analysis project Ga0123340, IMG submission 89961) | Root nodule microbial communities of legume samples collected from Mexico - Siratro Mexico nodule mix | ecosystem: Host-associated > Plants > Roots > Nodule | place: Mexico: Nepantla... | reverse complement strand
GGAAAAAAGTCTTTCATTTCAATACCCGCTGATGAACACAAACGCCTTAGGCGTCTAACATCTGCTTCCATCAATGGCTATGACGCACTCTCTGGTTACATTCCATTTATTGAAAAAAATGTCATAAGTTCATTGGAGAAGTGGACCACCATGGGGAACATTGAGTTTTTGACTGAGATGCGCAAGCTTACATTCAGAGTCATTATTCATATTTTTCTCAGTTCAGAAAGTGAATATGTTATGGAGAATTTGGAAAAAGAATACACTGTACTCAATTTAGGAGTTAGGGCCTTGCGAATTAACCTTCCAGGATTCGCATTCCACAAAGCTCTCAAGGTAACTTATTTTATTCATCACTATCTTAAAGGATTCAATTTATTATTAGTAAACTATCTACCTTCAATTTAAACCCTGGAGTTTCTCTTTAGATGCAATGCAAGTCAATATCTTATTGTTTAATTTTTATTTTTATTTTCAGGCTAGGAAGAATCTTTTGGCCATATTTCAAACTGCTGTGGATAAAAGAAGAAGTCAAAGGAGGGAAAAAATACCCGGCAAAAAGGCAAAAGATATGATGGATGCTCTGATAGATGTTGAAGATGAAAATGGAAGAAAATTGGGTGATGAAGATGTGATTGATATCATGTTGATGTACTTGAATGCTGGTCATGAATCCTCAGGACATATTACCATGTGGGCAACCTATTTCCTCCAAAGGCATCCAGAATGTTTCAGGAAGGCTAAGGTATCATCTAATTTTCAACTGCTAATGACATTAAACATGTGTATTTACTATATCACCTTGAATAGGTGTCTATGTCGTACCCCTTACCCCTTAACTCAACAAATTCAACTTTACTTAGCATTATTTATTTGCTTAAATAGGCAGAACAAGAAGAAATTATAAGGAACAGGCCTCCAACGCAGCAGGGATTGTCACTCGCCGAAGTTCGGAAGATGGAGTATCTTTCCAAGGTATAAAACATATGGTTGATTAAGGTTTACTTTCAACTTATAATCCATGTTTTGTTATTATTTGGTATATCTATTTTAATTGTTTACATTGCAAAGGTGGTTGATGAAACACTGCGGGTGGTCACTTTCTCACTAATGGTCTTTCGAGAGGCAAAAAATGATGTCAATATCAATGGTTAGTCAATAATGATACACCTCATATGAACTTCCCAAACTTTCCAACTTCCAGAATAGTTCATTTAAATCTTTAATTCCATAACGTGAAATGGATGAACTATATATAGCTAGATGTTTATGCAGCATAACTATAAATATATTTTATTCATAGCACTCTATTTTGATGTTACAGGTTACCTGATTCCAAAAGGATGGAAAGTGATGACCTGGTTCAGGTCTGTTCACCTTGATCCCGAGATATATCCTAATCCAAAGGAGTTCAATCCTGAGAGATTTAGTGTAAGTTTCAAAGATCTCAATTGAACAGATTAATACATGGTTGATTGTGTTTGGTATTAATACATGGTTGATTAATAATGCATGTGCATGGTAGGAGGTGCGCAAGGCTGGAGAATTTCTTCCCTTCGGAGCAGGAACTCGACTTTGTCCTGGGAATGATCTTGCCAAACTGGAAATCTCAGTTTTCCTTCATCATTTTCTGCTGAATTACGAGTAAGCATGTTCTCCTTCTTGATATGACACCATAACTGCTCTTGATATAGTATTAAACTGGAATAATTTTCACAGATTTGCATTGAGTATTTTGCTATTATTTGTACTTGTTGGAGAGCTAATTTATTGATTCTGGATGTAGAAATGTTGATGTTATTCATGTCTTACTGCCACAGGCTTGAACAGCTTAATCCACTTGCCCCCCTGAGATTCCTTCCTCACACAAGGCCAGTTGACAACTGCTTGGCGAGGATCAAGAAAGTGAAGTAATTTTAGTGTGCTGGTAGATCCTTGCATGGAACAGTGGAAGCGTGGGACTATGGCTCTTCTTAGAACCTATGTACAAGTTTCCCCTCAAATAAGAGCAGGGATCTAGATCTATCAAGCTCGTTTCTGTTTCAAACTTTCTGTTCTGTCAGTTTTATTCAAGTGCATGAATAAATTAAGGATTCTATAAATTTATGTTCCATTTGGTAGTACCTACTCTTAGAGAGAATTAATATCTGAATGAATGCAACTCGTGATAAGCTTAATTGTTCATAAACAACTATGACACTTTTTATGAAGAACCAACTTCCACTACAAAAATGCGGATCATCATAGACATAGCTCAACCCAAAACAGATACAAGGAAACTAGTTATTATAAACTTTACACAAATTTAAATTGATAATTAATATTTGTATATTCATCTTAAAGTAGGATGTGTTAGAAAGAGTATGGTATTAGATATCTTCAAACAACCATTTTTGAGAAACAGAGATAGTAAAATGTACTTTATGAATAAAGATTAACTGTCAGTCTTCGCAAGTATTGGAAGAGATAATGAGAGGGAGAAATAAGAGGGTCAGACACATGTAAGTAATTTTAATGAAAAGAAATATCAATACATTCTCTTACACACTTTTTGTATTATATCAGTTAAATTTCATTGAAAACTATAAAACTAAAATAAAGATTCAATAGAGTAGGTTTAGTAAATTTTATTCAAATATGGATTTGATAATCTACTTAATAGAGTTGGTTAAAGAAAAAGTTGTTAGCATTTTTTCTTTATGAAAGACAATAAACATGAATCAACAGTGTTATGTGCATGTAAACCAAGGTCAGTTGAATTTATTTATTGGTTAAATTAGAATTACATTTTTCTCAAGCATAGAGATAGTAAACTAATCCCTTTTGAAAGGGACTCATGCCAATCTTAAACATAAATAGATTAAACTTAATTTTTTCCTAACAAAGCAAGAAGAAAAGACTTGTAATTTCCTGATGTCTTCTTGGCCACGGAATTATGAAGTGTGACACCATTTCTCTTGAAGTAAAGGTCACTGATTTCATTTAAATCTTTCTCTGCTCGAGTGATGATAACACGGCTCAATGCATGCTCTTCAGCTACCAAATCATTCAAGGCGTAGCATAACACCTGAGTCAGTGAATACACGTTTAATAGAAGTTATTTAACATAGTGAGCCATAAACTAGAGAATATGACTAACATAATTTGATGACTAGAGTTACCTTTGCCAAGTATCTTCTGGGGTTCTTAATGCAACGAATGGTAGTACGCAGTGCTACCATGTATTCATCACTTGGATCAGATGATAATCCCTACAATTAGCAAAGGAATGCCAATTTAAAGTTACTTTCATATACTTGCAAAGTATAACAATTTAAACATATTCCTCAAACAAGTTGGAAATACGATTACAAGCACTGGTTGATGAATTTGCTAATCATCAACATATTTGGGAGCAAAAATAAATGGAGTAAACACATGACAAACAATTGATGATGAGCCAAAACATGACATTAGCATTGAAGTTACATGATATCTAAACAGACATAGATTCTCCTTGTATTCTGTTGGGGAGTAGAATATATATCTTACATTACCTTGGTAATTGTCGTGCCATACGTGTTTCTGAAGGTACTAAAAGTTGCAATTAGTTGTTTCTTGCTTCTTGTGCTTAAAATTCTTATGATTTCATCGTCATTAAAAGCATCCTTCTCAATTGCCTGATGGAGAATGCTTGCTTCTAAATGGGCCAGACTCTCGTCAAACTCCTCTCCCTCATACCTATGGGTGCTTACAACTGCAACCAACAACTGCATAAAAAATCATGAGCCAAGACCAAAATGCAGAGGAGTAAAGGTTATAGATACATTTGTGTTTATATTTGAGCAAGTTCCTCTGGTTTATGCTATTAAAAATGGGTTAAAATATATTTAGTTCTTATGCATAAAAACTTATTAAATCAGTTTTCTAGGTGAAAGATTTATCAATTTGGTCTATTCACAGTTAGTCCCTTATTGATTTTTAATGTTGCATTCTTAATTTGATCTCAGCAATAATGACACATTTTAATATCACCTATAAAGATCAAATTAAGAAAATATTACTTGTATGTTATCCAAGTAACAACAAAATTCAGGAGATTTTTATCATAAGTTTCTAATACTTCACAAACTGAAATGTGTTTTTCAGAGAACAAAACACGATGGCTTGGTAATGCTTTGTAGTAAAATTGGACTTACTCTGCGAATATCACCAGTTGTTTTGGAGGCCACATCTTCTTCAATGCAATGCTTGTATAAGAATTGGTATGAACGCTTCACAGCCAAAAACTCTTCTGAAGTTCTTGTGCAAGCAATCTCAATAATTATTTTGTAATCCACTGTTTCCTTCTTTAGTGTTTCCTTAATAAGTGCAGCATCTCTTTCAGCTGGATCCATCGTCCAATTGCAAATACCTCTCTGATTTTAATGTAGGTATCATATTTAGCAATTCAAAAGTTTGACGCTATTCAATATGAAACTTATTTCCAATAAATTTAATATAAACTAAATTATGCAATGAAGAAAAAGATAATGACCAAGGAACTTCATTTTAGAAAACTAATGCAATGAATTGTAATATTTTGACCTGAAAACTTCCTGAAAGTTCAGATTTGAGTTGTTGGATAAGATCTTCATGATAAATTTCTTCATAAGCCTCCCTCACAAGTTTCCTTTCAGCAACATTTCTGTGTGCTAGTATGGATATAAGGGCTGCCTCATCTGTCCCCAATCCTATGAATCATACATTATTGGAACAAATTATAACACTGATTTTTCTCATTCTTAGAGAGATATGGCGATGTATCTATATATTGTGCACCATAAAAGATACCTAGACAACAAATAAAGTTGGAAAAAGATAACCTTTGCATGCATTCTTGATATTTTGAGCGTCTTCAATGGGAGAAGAATCATTTGCAGCAATTAGAGTAGTCATTTGATCTTGTCTTGTGTTGAATCTTTACTAGTGCCAAGGTTTATTCAAAAATGTTGATTCCATTTTCTATTTTATAGATGTGAAATGTGAAGTAACTATTTCAGAAATTAAAATAACACACATAACAGTTAAACTATTTATGTTATTCTAAAACAGTTCATGCAAATTAATACAAGTAACTTAAATATGGTGTTGTAAAAGAGGTTTCTAAAAAGTAATAGTGGACTTAGCATCAATTAGATTAATCAGATGTAACATAAAAAAATTATATAACTTCCGATTAAATCATAACGAATTTTAAATTAAACTTTAAAACTGTAAAATAGCAAACACGTTTTCTTTCTTCATTTTATTGTGGATTGAATTTTACTGAAGTATTTACTAAACTTTAATATCCTTCGATAATTCATGTAAGTATTACATTTCTTTCTTACACATTTTTCAATATAGATATGAGAAAGATTACTATAACTTAGACATTTTCAACCAACTAAGCTACGTCCTCTTGCTTAAAAAAATTATAAACTAAAGAGATTAATTAATAGTATAATTAATAACAATATAACGATGTTAGACAATTCAAGGTACATTCTATTATATTGTTAAAATGAGTTTCGAAAGTGAATATTCAAAATATCATTTTTTTTTATTTTATTCCTATCGAGATGCACTATTACTGCATGAAGCAATCAGTTCCTATATTTACCCGTGGGCCACATGTTAAAAAATCATAACAAAGAATGAGAATTTGAACAATTGTGCATTATTTTTCTTTCAAAAGTTAACTTTTGAAAGAAAAATAATGCACAATTGTTCAAATTCTCATTCTTTGTTATGATTTTTTAACATGTGGCCCACGGGTAAATATAGGAACTGATTGCTTCATGCAGTAATAGTGCATCTCGATAGGAATAAAATAAAAAAAAATGATATTTTGAATATTCACTTTCGAAACTCATTTTAACAATATAATAGAATGTACCTTGAATTGTCTAACATCGTTATATTGTTATTAATTATACTATTAATTAATCTCTTTAGTTTATAATTTTTTTAAGCAAGAGGACGTAGCTTAGTTGGTTGAAAATGTCTAAGTTATAGTAATCTTTCTCATATCTATATTGAAAAATGTGTAAGAAAGAAATGTAATACTTACATGAATTATCGAAGGATATTAAAGTTTAGTAAATACTTCAGTAAAATTCAATCCACAATAAAATGAAGAAAGAAAACGTGTTTGCTATTTTACAGTTTTAAAGTTTAATTTAAAATTCGTTATGATTTAATCGGAAGTTATATAATTTTTTTATGTTACATCTGATTAATCTAATTGATGCTAAGTCCACTATTACTTTTTAGAAACCTCTTTTACAACACCATATTTAAGTTACTTGTATTAATTTGCATGAACTGTTTTAGAATAACATAAATAGTTTAACTGTTATGTGTGTTATTTTAATTTCTGAAATAGTTACTTCACATTTCACATCTATAAAATAGAAAATGGAATCAACATTTTTGAATAAACCTTGGCACTAGTAAAGATTCAACACAAGACAAGATCAAATGACTACTCTAATTGCTGCAAATGATTCTTCTCCCATTGAAGACGCTCAAAATATCAAGAATGCATGCAAAGGTTATCTTTTTCCAACTTTATTTGTTGTCTAGGTATCTTTTATGGTGCACAATATATAGATACATCGCCATATCTCTCTAAGAATGAGAAAAATCAGTGTTATAATTTGTTCCAATAATGTATGATTCATAGGATTGGGGACAGATGAGGCAGCCCTTATATCCATACTAGCACACAGAAATGTTGCTGAAAGGAAACTTGTGAGGGAGGCTTATGAAGAAATTTATCATGAAGATCTTATCCAACAACTCAAATCTGAACTTTCAGGAAGTTTTCAGGTCAAAATATTACAATTCATTGCATTAGTTTTCTAAAATGAAGTTCCTTGGTCATTATCTTTTTCTTCATTGCATAATTTAGTTTATATTAAATTTATTGGAAATAAGTTTCATATTGAATAGCGTCAAACTTTTGAATTGCTAAATATGATACCTACATTAAAATCAGAGAGGTATTTGCAATTGGACGATGGATCCAGCTGAAAGAGATGCTGCACTTATTAAGGAAACACTAAAGAAGGAAACAGTGGATTACAAAATAATTATTGAGATTGCTTGCACAAGAACTTCAGAAGAGTTTTTGGCTGTGAAGCGTTCATACCAATTCTTATACAAGCATTGCATTGAAGAAGATGTGGCCTCCAAAACAACTGGTGATATTCGCAGAGTAAGTCCAATTTTACTACAAAGCATTACCAAGCCATCGTGTTTTGTTCTCTGAAAAACACATTTCAGTTTGTGAAGTATTAGAAACTTATGATAAAAATCTCCTGAATTTTGTTGTTACTTGGATAACATACAAGTAATATTTTCTTAATTTGATCTTTATAGGTGATATTAAAATGTGTCATTATTGCTGAGATCAAATTAAGAATGCAACATTAAAAATCAATAAGGGACTAACTGTGAATAGACCAAATTGATAAATCTTTCACCTAGAAAACTGATTTAATAAGTTTTTATGCATAAGAACTAAATATATTTTAACCCATTTTTAATAGCATAAACCAGAGGAACTTGCTCAAATATAAACACAAATGTATCTATAACCTTTACTCCTCTGCATTTTGGTCTTGGCTCATGATTTTTTATGCAGTTGTTGGTTGCAGTTGTAAGCACCCATAGGTATGAGGGAGAGGAGTTTGACGAGAGTCTGGCCCATTTAGAAGCAAGCATTCTCCATCAGGCAATTGAGAAGGATGCTTTTAATGACGATGAAATCATAAGAATTTTAAGCACAAGAAGCAAGAAACAACTAATTGCAACTTTTAGTACCTTCAGAAACACGTATGGCACGACAATTACCAAGGTAATGTAAGATATATATTCTACTCCCCAACAGAATACAAGGAGAATCTATGTCTGTTTAGATATCATGTAACTTCAATGCTAATGTCATGTTTTGGCTCATCATCAATTGTTTGTCATGTGTTTACTCCATTTATTTTTGCTCCCAAATATGTTGATGATTAGCAAATTCATCAACCAGTGCTTGTAATCGTATTTCCAACTTGTTTGAGGAATATGTTTAAATTGTTATACTTTGCAAGTATATGAAAGTAACTTTAAATTGGCATTCCTTTGCTAATTGTAGGGATTATCATCTGATCCAAGTGATGAATACATGGTAGCACTGCGTACTACCATTCGTTGCATTAAGAACCCCAGAAGATACTTGGCAAAGGTAACTCTAGTCATCAAATTATGTTAGTCATATTCTCTAGTTTATGGCTCACTATGTTAAATAACTTCTATTAAACGTGTATTCACTGACTCAGGTGTTATGCTACGCCTTGAATGATTTGGTAGCTGAAGAGCATGCATTGAGCCGTGTTATCATCACTCGAGCAGAGAAAGATTTAAATGAAATCAGTGACCTTTACTTCAAGAGAAATGGTGTCACACTTCATAATTCCGTGGCCAAGAAGACATCAGGAAATTACAAGTCTTTTCTTCTTGCTTTGTTAGGAAAAAATTAAGTTTAATCTATTTATGTTTAAGATTGGCATGAGTCCCTTTCAAAAGGGATTAGTTTACTATCTCTATGCTTGAGAAAAATGTAATTCTAATTTAACCAATAAATAAATTCAACTGACCTTGGTTTACATGCACATAACACTGTTGATTCATGTTTATTGTCTTTCATAAAGAAAAAATGCTAACAACTTTTTCTTTAACCAACTCTATTAAGTAGATTATCAAATCCATATTTGAATAAAATTTACTAAACCTACTCTATTGAATCTTTATTTTAGTTTTATAGTTTTCAATGAAATTTAACTGATATAATACAAAAAGTGTGTAAGAGAATGTATTGATATTTCTTTTCATTAAAATTACTTACATGTGTCTGACCCTCTTATTTCTCCCTCTCATTATCTCTTCCAATACTTGCGAAGACTGACAGTTAATCTTTATTCATAAAGTACATTTTACTATCTCTGTTTCTCAAAAATGGTTGTTTGAAGATATCTAATACCATACTCTTTCTAACACATCCTACTTTAAGATGAATATACAAATATTAATTATCAATTTAAATTTGTGTAAAGTTTATAATAACTAGTTTCCTTGTATCTGTTTTGGGTTGAGCTATGTCTATGATGATCCGCATTTTTGTAGTGGAAGTTGGTTCTTCATAAAAAGTGTCATAGTTGTTTATGAACAATTAAGCTTATCACGAGTTGCATTCATTCAGATATTAATTCTCTCTAAGAGTAGGTACTACCAAATGGAACATAAATTTATAGAATCCTTAATTTATTCATGCACTTGAATAAAACTGACAGAACAGAAAGTTTGAAACAGAAACGAGCTTGATAGATCTAGATCCCTGCTCTTATTTGAGGGGAAACTTGTACATAGGTTCTAAGAAGAGCCATAGTCCCACGCTTCCACTGTTCCATGCAAGGATCTACCAGCACACTAAAATTACTTCACTTTCTTGATCCTCGCCAAGCAGTTGTCAACTGGCCTTGTGTGAGGAAGGAATCTCAGGGGGGCAAGTGGATTAAGCTGTTCAAGCCTGTGGCAGTAAGACATGAATAACATCAACATTTCTACATCCAGAATCAATAAATTAGCTCTCCAACAAGTACAAATAATAGCAAAATACTCAATGCAAATCTGTGAAAATTATTCCAGTTTAATACTATATCAAGAGCAGTTATGGTGTCATATCAAGAAGGAGAACATGCTTACTCGTAATTCAGCAGAAAATGATGAAGGAAAACTGAGATTTCCAGTTTGGCAAGATCATTCCCAGGACAAAGTCGAGTTCCTGCTCCGAAGGGAAGAAATTCTCCAGCCTTGCGCACCTCCTACCATGCACATGCATTATTAATCAACCATGTATTAATACCAAACACAATCAACCATGTATTAATCTGTTCAATTGAGATCTTTGAAACTTACACTAAATCTCTCAGGATTGAACTCCTTTGGATTAGGATATATCTCGGGATCAAGGTGAACAGACCTGAACCAGGTCATCACTTTCCATCCTTTTGGAATCAGGTAACCTGTAACATCAAAATAGAGTGCTATGAATAAAATATATTTATAGTTATGCTGCATAAACATCTAGCTATATATAGTTCATCCATTTCACGTTATGGAATTAAAGATTTAAATGAACTATTCTGGAAGTTGGAAAGTTTGGGAAGTTCATATGAGGTGTATCATTATTGACTAACCATTGATATTGACATCATTTTTTGCCTCTCGAAAGACCATTAGTGAGAAAGTGACCACCCGCAGTGTTTCATCAACCACCTTTGCAATGTAAACAATTAAAATAGATATACCAAATAATAACAAAACATGGATTATAAGTTGAAAGTAAACCTTAATCAACCATATGTTTTATACCTTGGAAAGATACTCCATCTTCCGAACTTCGGCGAGTGACAATCCCTGCTGCGTTGGAGGCCTGTTCCTTATAATTTCTTCTTGTTCTGCCTATTTAAGCAAATAAATAATGCTAAGTAAAGTTGAATTTGTTGAGTTAAGGGGTAAGGGGTACGACATAGACACCTATTCAAGGTGATATAGTAAATACACATGTTTAATGTCATTAGCAGTTGAAAATTAGATGATACCTTAGCCTTCCTGAAACATTCTGGATGCCTTTGGAGGAAATAGGTTGCCCACATGGTAATATGTCCTGAGGATTCATGACCAGCATTCAAGTACATCAACATGATATCAATCACATCTTCATCACCCAATTTTCTTCCATTTTCATCTTCAACATCTATCAGAGCATCCATCATATCTTTTGCCTTTTTGCCGGGTATTTTTTCCCTCCTTTGACTTCTTCTTTTATCCACAGCAGTTTGAAATATGGCCAAAAGATTCTTCCTAGCCTGAAAATAAAAATAAAAATTAAACAATAAGATATTGACTTGCATTGCATCTAAAGAGAAACTCCAGGGTTTAAATTGAAGGTAGATAGTTTACTAATAATAAATTGAATCCTTTAAGATAGTGATGAATAAAATAAGTTACCTTGAGAGCTTTGTGGAATGCGAATCCTGGAAGGTTAATTCGCAAGGCCCTAACTCCTAAATTGAGTACAGTGTATTCTTTTTCCAAATTCTCCATAACATATTCACTTTCTGAACTGAGAAAAATATGAATAATGACTCTGAATGTAAGCTTGCGCATCTCAGTCAAAAACTCAATGTTCCCCATGGTGGTCCACTTCTCCAATGAACTTATGACATTTTTTTCAATAAATGGAATGTAACCAGAGAGTGCGTCATAGCCATTGATGGAAGCAGATGTTAGACGCCTAAGGCGTTTGTGTTCATCAGCGGGTATTGAAATGAAAGACTTTTTTCC
>Ga0123340_1006202_pt1 | contig 11401 bp, 12 predicted proteins | sample SirMexnodulemix_FD_89961 | JGI IMG/M metagenome (GOLD analysis project Ga0123340, IMG submission 89961) | Root nodule microbial communities of legume samples collected from Mexico - Siratro Mexico nodule mix | ecosystem: Host-associated > Plants > Roots > Nodule | place: Mexico: Nepantla... | reverse complement strand
TGGACAATGCAAGATGGCATTTTGTTTGACAACATCTTGATAGCTAAAGATGATAAAATTGCTGAGTCCTATCGGGAGACTACATGGAAACCCAAGTTTTCAGTTGAAAAAGAAAAACAGAAGGAAGAGGAAGCTGAAGCTGGATCGAGTGGTCTTGCAGGAATCCAGGTAACGTCATTTTGTGTTTAGGTTTATTCTCAGCTTTCATCTTTCTTTTTATTTTACTTTCCATTATTATGTCCTTATATGCAAAATATTACGTATTGTCCTCGCAGAAGAAGGTGTTTGACCTCTTATACAAGATCGCAGACATTCCCTTCCTGAGTGCCTATAAACCTAAAATCCATGTAAGTAACATTTAAATATTTGTCTTCTTTCCGAATAGCGTCTTCTTGGAAAATGACTTGAATTCTATCTATCTTTTTTTCTGCAGGATCTCATCGAGAAAGGTGAAGAGCAACCCAATCTCACTGTTGGCATTCTTGTGGCCATTTTGGTTGTCTTCGTGTCAATTTTCTTCAGGATCTTATTTGGTGGGAAGAAGAAGCCCGTAAGTAGTTAAACAATGCTCACTTTTATCCTTTTATGTTCCTTTACCTAATTTGTTTGATACTGACTGTATGTTGATCTCTGCACTGTGTTTTGTTTGGACCATGTGTTCTGTTGTGCAGACAAGGGTGGAGAAGACAAACTTAGAACCCGCCGAAAGTGCCTCTAACCAAAGAAATAGTGAGAATGAAGAAAACAAAGAGAAGGAGGAATCATCTGCCCCTCCACGTCGGAGGTCAACAAGGAGAGAGAATTGAAATGTGATTGAATCGCTTGACAGGGGCGGCCATTGAAGAACACCACCGCACTTAAATTTTGAGCTTAGTTGAGCTTTAGGCACCTAGGAGTGTAGATCATTTTTGTGTGTTGTGTCAGTCACTCTTGGAGACTTAAAAGTAGTATTTTGTATGTTTTTGTATCTTGGGTTGTTCACTTTGTGTTGTGTTGGTCACCTCTGCAGACTTTTTAAGCTATTTTGAGGATGCTAAACCATTACAATTATTTTCTATTTCGGTTTTTTTTAGCCAGAAGCCGTAGTGGAATTTTTAGAAAATATATAATAGATAAGATGATTTTTCTTTACAAGTTTGTTTTTGGTAAAATGATAAATTTTTTAATTTCGACTCCTCAAAGTATTGATTATACAATCCTCAGTATTGAAAATTTAAGATCATTTTTCAGGTTTTTCTTTTTCTGTGAGTTATGGCCTAAAGAAGAAAGGAATGTCGAAATGCATAAAATCCCTAACTTGAATGAAGAGTTGACTTCAGTAAGTTCAATGAAGCCGAGGAACATAAAACTCAATAATACATTGCATTAACTTTTTTAATTACATAATAATGTTAACTTTTGTTGATTAATTCCGTTGCAAATTAACTTGTAACCTGTTGTTGTATAGTGCACTACAATGCTTTTGCATTGATGAGAGTAATTTATTTAATAGTTATTATGGAATGAGACGAACTTAATCATGAGATGTAACGATTTAGGTTGTGGCAAGATATCTTAAAACCTCCACTCCAACCAGATATTTTGTTTGAGGTACCTCTACAATGAAGACGTCGGAGAATTGGGTGTAAAAGTGTATGTGTTGGTACCTTTGGCACACTAGGCAGAGGATTACTATTGATAGGTAAGTAGGTTCTTATGTGTTCATGAAAGTAATTCAAAACCTAATTATATTCAAATTGATTATATTTATTATGCATTACATGTTGATGCATAGGAGATAATTCATTATCTATCCAACCCTAAGAGATAGATATGATTTTTGGTTAACTAGAACTGAAACCTACATGTATCTTCTGAACCGACTTCCTTTACTTCATATGCTCGATGGGTGATCTTAATATGCTAACTCCTCACCCTCATTCATGCAGTTAGATGAATTGAAGGACACGAAACATCAATGGGATAAAAAAAATGTACAGGCTTAAGTGTTCATAATTTCCTCCTCCCTTAAGTGTAACATAGTACCAATTCTTCTATCAGTTTCATGGTTCAGAAATCATCTTCTAGCACACCCACAATAATCTTTATTCGAATCAAATGCACCTGACCTTGTCTTCCACAGATAGAAACATTCACATTTGTGATCTTGATAATGATATGTCAAGTTTAGAGATGTTGCTAACCTCAAGAAAGAGGAAATAAATGAATTGGCATAAAGCGTCGCTCTTAGGCTCAACATCGTCCCAAACCATGCATTTTAACTCCAAAGGATCAGGCATAATCAACACCCGGAGTTATAATTATGTCATTTACTCGCTTTATTTTGTATATGGATGTATTATGTGATCGTACTTTTTAACATCTTGTATCATCTCATTTTGAACATTTTATTTGTAATAATTTTTTATGTTATTCTAATTTGTATCCTATCATATTTAACTAACTAGGAAATTTTAATTGTGATTAATCAATATGACGCAAAACTATCTCATTAATATGGTGCAAATGATGACCCTCTGTAAATTTCTAACTCGCAGGGTTTGAAACCTTTTTTATTGAATTCTCAAGTCAAACATAGAACTTATTGTGCAGAAGGTTGCCGAAAAAGCTGTTAAGCTACTTAGAAGATTGAGCCTTCTGTGTAGACTATGTAGGCGTCCACTTAAAGGAATTTTACATGTAAAACAATGAAATTTTTAGTGCATCAAACAACAAAAATAATTATAGACACAAGTCTATAGTTTGTGGATTGCCAAACAGATGATTTATGGACGATTAGAAGCTCCTAAAAATAGTTTGTTGTTTAAAATGTAGTGTCAAAAGTAAATTTTCTAACAATCTCAATAATGAACTTAAAGCAGTTGTTGTTTAACAAGTATGTAAAAAGCCAGAGATATATATATAATATTTGGTTCACCCAGATAACCCTTATGTTGCCTTCATCCCCTACATACGGGAGATTTTTCCATTAGAACAATCAACAATACTGCTATTATTACCCTGAACCGATATTATCTTCCCCTTTGCATGCTTAAAGATATTATTATTTGCTACGGCCCTCTTAGAAGCTCAAGATATAAGGTCTCTTTAATCAACACTAATACCGATTGCTAACTAGATTGGGAGAGAGGAAACAAAATGATAGAATGAATTATAAGCATGAGGACAACTCACAAACACTCACAAAAAATCAGTTTTTGGTTTTGAGCCCAACACACCATGTAGGAAATCTATACAACATGGCAGAACGTATTTTGTGGAGGCATTGAGAAAAGTAGCAAAAAATGATGAGGGGATTATAAATAGTAAGGATAAAGTGATTTCTTTTCAATCTCTTATATCCTTGAGTTTAAACTGCTGGCGCTGGCACATTATACTTATCTATATTCTCTACCAGACTAGCTATTGGAGCGTGTCTTTTTAAATTCGGAATGATCTAATATGGTAAAATCGTGAAGCTTTTTTTGCTATCATTAAACTTGATATTATTGATCAACCTTCTAATATACCAACCATAAATGCTAAAGCTTCAACTTCGAGAATATCAGCCCAGGCAATTAAAGAATACCTTTTTTTGGATTTTAAATGACAGGAAACTTTATGAATAACATGTTTAAAAAAGATCGCAAGTTAACTAAAAAAATAAAGGTTTTTTATAAAAATTTGAATAAAAAATCGTAATATTTTAGGAAAACCCAAAAACATAGTTATCCCTTTATACACTATCATAAAATCATGATTCCTACATCATTGAAGTGTTTGCCTATAAAAACTGTTAAGGTCGAAACAAGACATGAAAATGATTATGTGATAAGAATTATTCCGACATTGACCTTTAGGTCTTGCTGGCAACAAGCCAACAAAGTATATGAACCGCGATTAACTATAAAAACTACCTTTCTGCTGTCCCATCGATATGAAACAACGGCCATATGCATCTTTTATTATAACATTTGTTTAAAAAATTGTCTTCTCAGCCTACCGACAAAATTTAAAACAAGAAAAACAAAACAAAACTTACTAAGGATTACACATGGCATTCTTCTCCTCTAGCTTGAAATAAAATGTTCATGTCTATAACTTGCTCATTTTCTCTGAAGGTGTCTATATCTCTATAACTTACCTTCCCTCTTACAGTACACACTCACTTCCGGCCACCGGCCTTTCTAGCAGGAGGAGCAGTGTCCTCATCATCCGACTGGATATCTCCATACTGCCACATTCCACGCCGACTGGTACGAGCTTCTCCCTGGAATATCTCCAGATTGTCCAAGGCCTGCTGTTTTTCTTTTCTGTCCCACCTGTTTCTCTTTTCTAGCCTACCAAGTCCTTCCTGAAAATTTTCAGAGACGTTTGTTTATTAGGTATCACTGAATGCACATATCAAAGTATATGCATTTCAAAACAATTCAAGCAAAGAAGTAGTGAGCAGCAATTAAAACCTGTAGCATTGCAGCATTAACACTGATCTCAGAATCCACAGCAACTAGAGTTACAGCAAGCACGGTACCAGTACCCTGACCTTTGGCTTTTCCTCCCGATGTATCTCTCTCCTCGACCTTAGCCCGGAACTCTTTCCCACTGTTTAAAGTGAGCTCGCTCAAATATTCAGCTGCTTCTTGGCCAAAATCCTCTTCTAAGTTTGGAACCTTGACATATGCAAGGCTGCACAATTGTGCAAGGCCAGGGGCAGCAGACACAGATGGATCAAGAGGCCGTAGCTGAGAGTAAGGTACTTCTTCTTGATTTCCATAATCAATATAAAATACTTCAAACATGTCATTTGGAGATTGAACAGGTCCTCTAGGTCCATTGACTATCTACACAATTCCATAACATTTCACAGAGTAAGTTTGAGTGAACACACTACGTGATACAAGTAGTGCTCTAACTATTTTGCATCTCATCAACTCTATCCATAATACAGAAAATTGTAAAACGTGATGACAAATACCATGTGCACAAACTGCTGACCATTAAGAAATATCTGACTAAATAAAGTCACCTCAGATCCGGCCAGTAAAAGGAATTTGTCTAAAGGATTGTTGTTCAAGATGAAATATTGCTTAATGTGATGAAACCACTCAACAGCAATACTAAGGGTTTAAAATGAGATGAAATATTGATGAATGTAAGAAAGCGGTTTCCATGACTTAGAAAATGAGATATTTCTCATAAGTGTTTTCATCATAGAATGACAAATTTTCCTAGATAAAGTGCAGCACTAAATTTAAGAACTTACCATTGCCCGATACCAAGATTTATCAGCACCAAAAAGACAAAGGACTGTGTCACCCTTCTTAGGATTGAAAGCTCCAATTAGAGGAGCTTCTTGAAGGTTCAGAAAAGAAAGCTGTTGCTGAATGGATGCTATCTTTTGATCCCCAACAGGATGGACATAGAATTTACCCCCACCTAAGACTTCTGTTACCGTCACCTAAGAACAGATAAAATGGAGCAAATCATTCAGCATTTTTCAATACAAAAAGAAAGGCCGTTTATTACACAAGAGTATACTACAAACCTTGAGCACTTCTTGCTGTTTGTTCTCAACAGGTGCACCATTAGATACTTCCTCCCCTTCAACATAATTCTCCCAAATCTGCATTACAAATCACTTTAGAACAGTAAAAAGGAAAATTACAGAGATAATGCCGACCATGGGAGCTCCTTACTTTCAGCTTCTGGCTCCTGGCAGATTGTTCAGCTCGCTCCAGAAGATGAAAATCAGGAATCCTGTCACTGCCAAAGGAAGTTTGAAGCTTTGCAAAACCAGCTTCAAGCAGTGTAATCGCCATATTTGTCCTTGACTCCCACAAGGAACCCAAGAAAGTGCCAGTTCTATCAACGGTCTCAACCTCAATCTGAAAATTATGACAATTACATCTAATTTACAAAAATACTAAATGGAGAAATTTTAGGTTTGTAAAAGATCTAATTACCTCAACATCTCTCTGCATTATTTTCCGCCTCATGAGAGAGATGGCTTCATCAGAATATGGCTCATTGCGACCAGGACATCTGACACCAGAAAATGCAAATGCAATGCTGCAAGTTTCTTTTGGAATTAACAATTTAAAACGATGACCACTGAGGACATATTCCACAACAGCAGGAATTTTTCTACTGCGGTGAAGGAAAGGCAAGAAATCTTTGGCTTTCTTCGCTGATGCCTAAAATGAATCAAAATGTGGGTAAAGTTTAAGAATACTTCAGATTAAAAGTTAAATTTAGTGCAATTATAATTTTTCTCACTGTGGTCAAGTCAGTTATATGCATGACTGGAGAATCCTTGGCAGAATGGATCCCTTTCTTTCCAGAAATAGCACGTGCTTCAGCAGTAAGAAGAGCATCATAATAATTTGATCTCTCTTCAAAGTCACGATGTCTTATGACAGTTCCAAAACCACGGCCAACAACCAACTCAGCAATATTCACCCCATTTGGCTGACTTCCAGCAGGTGAAGCAGATGAAGGGACATCATCTCCATCGGCCTTAGCAGTGTTGAGTAGGAATACTGATCCAAAATCCATTGCTCTGCCTTCAGCAGCTCCTGACGGAACAGAAGATCCATCAGCTGGACCAACCTTCCTAGAATACTCCATTTGAACACTTACCTGAAAATCAGGGAAATTGATTAATTGTAAGTGTAGTCACCAAAGATATAGACCAGTTCATAATATATTATATTTTCATACTTGACGACCAATGAGGCGTGTTCTCAAGAACTCCTTTGCCTCACGAGCATACGGAGCTGGTTTTTCATCCCTACGAGGATTGCCCATTTTTGGGCACCTAATACTTGAAAGGTTGACTCGCCGCTCTGCTAGTGGACTGCCATACGGAATTGAATCATCGGCAACAATGATACAATCTCCACTAACAACCTCAACCACCTAGAAAAAGAAAATTTCAAATTTAAATACTTAAATGAATGAAGATTGAATGTTGAGATAAATTAATACAACAATGACAACAACAATAGTCTTGTCCTCAGTCAATTAATTATATGGATCACATATCATTGGGCTAGGCTAAAAACCAAATTCTAAGGGACACCATAAGATCCCTTTTAATTTGGGTTAAACCAATGATTATAGAAATACTACCTTTCCTGTAAAATTCTGGTCATGTATCGCTTTTGAATTTGTTGCTGGTGGTACATAATTTGTCCACATTCTTAACCTGTTTTTCTTTGCCTGAAGCTCTGAAGTCTTCAGCTTCCTCTTTGCTTCTTCTTCCATCATATTGGCACTCCATTCAACATATTTGGCAAAACCCTGTATGATTGAGAAATTGAAATGACAAGAGATTTTCAGAATACTGTTAAGCGATATCAAATCAGATGAAGAGATAATAAGAATCATTCAAATCTCCCTCCAAAAAGATATAATGCATATCACTTTAACACCATTATCAAAGCTACTGGCTAGGAAACAATTCCAACTAAAATATCAGCAAATAGAGATTGTACAAGTGCTATTGACTTACAGCTTTAAAACTAAAATAAACAAGCATAAAATAGCTAAAATTGACAACTACTAAAACACATATACCCTTCTAAATCGTAGTTTCTTGTACAAGAACAAATTAGTCAATATTTGGAGACAATATTCTACCCAAGTAAATAGCCATGATGCTTTCTTCCAATGGGTCACTCGCTAGCATGAACCCAAAAGTCTGCATGCATAGCAAGCACAATGTTTCCATGTAAAATTCTTAGTTGTTATCAATCACAGATAGATCCTAATAACGGACACCTCCACAAATTAAGTATTCAAGCAGCTACAAGTTTGTTGCTAACTCACATAAGCGAATGAAATCATGCAGAAGTGGAAAATTATGGCAGGAAATATTAGAAGTCCAACAATAAAATTAAACAAGCTAAACCACTATCATTGCACAGGTTAAGAACTTACATTTTCCACAAGCTCCAATGCCAAATCTTTTGCTGAATCACCATCAGGATAATAGACTGATCCAATCAAATTGCTGAACTTATCAACACCTTCCAGAACAATTCGAACCTACATGCCCACTTGGAATTTACAAAACATGCAAAAGTGAAACAAACAATATAAATTACAGAAGCAGATTACTCACATCTCGATTCAATACTCTCGTCTCGGTGAAGAATTTAGCTTCAGGTGCAAAAGGATCAGCAGAAGTTTCAGCAGATGCTGCTGAGGCTGCAAGTCTTTGGGCAGATGTGAGTGGGGCTCGAGGTTCCCCAGGAACGTCTCCATTAGTCTCATCAGCTTGCACCTCTGGTTCAACAACACTTTCAGAGACAGCTCTCCTTCCCATTTGTGGGGCCTAATTTAAAGGAAAACCAATTATTTGTATGCTTAGAAAAGGGTAGGAGAAAAAATTATGATATATACATACCTGAATTCCAGCAACAAAAACTTGGACAAACTGAAAATCTGGTAGCAAATAGACACGCAGGGTACTTCCATCGCGAACCTGCTCAACAATTCCTTCCATGGGCCTGCCCTTGTTAGCAGCTAACAAACCCATAGCATCTAAGTTGCCAGAGTCACCAAGTGCTGATGGTGGTAGATTTCTGATGGATGCCTCGGCAGCGCCAGGAACCTGCAATCAGCCACAAAATCATATATGTTTCACTCACGATAGATTTATATAAGATGTCCACAACGTCAGAATGGGAAAGTAATTATACTTTTCCATTTTCCGAGCACTTTACAGCATTATCTTGTTTAATGATTTTGAATGGAACTATATGAACTTATTTACATAAAATATTGGACGACAATGAGATAAACATAACCTCATTCATAACTAAAACTTATTTTGTAAGGTGACAAAAAATACTCAGAATATCTGCAGGCAATGAAACACTTTACATCAGCAAAGATGCCAAACGGAATCCACACTGGTTTCAAGTTTTTGAAGATGCCAAAAAGCCAAAACAGGTAATGCGTGCCTTGTTTATTACACAGTAAGGGACGCCTTGATTGCTGATGAGAGTAAGCAAAAGGGTTTGCATGTAACATTTGAGATGCAACTCACGGGCCGCAAATAGCAGATACCTTGTTTGCTAACGACAGAATTTTTAAAATTGGCCGTTATGCTATTTAAGTGCACTAAAAACTCAGACACAAACCTTACTCCAACGACCAAAGCCTTCTTGCTTAGCTTGTTCTTCCAATCGTAACAATTCAGCTAGGTAAGGACTTGCCTCTCCCTTCTGTTGCCCCTGCTCTCTTACCTGCACGAACAAAACCCCGATAATCAATTCAGCAATGCAAAAATAATTAAAATATGGTACATCCGGACAAAATAACACAGCGCTCGACCTTTGCCCATCCTGCAGAAACAACCAGCACAGCAACATTCTTATCCCCTATGAAAACTGTGCCAAAGTCACGGCTTATCGCTGGCACAGTGTAATCAACTCTGAAGGCCACTTCCTGTTCCAATCATATAACATCTCAGAGACTTAAAATGCTTTATCTTGGAAAAAAAAAAAAGGCAGACTATCATTTAACCTACCTTCCCTATGCAGAGGTTCCGCAGAAACTCTCTACTTTCCCAAGCAAACGGCTCATCCACACCACCTCTACGCGCCTAGCAATTTTTAAAAACAAATATCTTTAATCAGACGGCTGTAAACACCTCAGCAGTAGCCCAGAAAAAAAAAAAAACATTTTCAATTTCGACATTAGACCACAAAAAACAAAATAACCTCAACATTGACACAAAAAGATTTGGAAAAAAACAAATTGCAATTCACAATTGGAACAAGATATCCATGAATCTAGTAAAATTACCAGTCTTGGAGCCATTAGAGATGACAACGTGATGGTCTTTTCAGGCAAGGGACCAGGCTTGCCGGTGGGCATGGCCATGATGACCACGCAATCCCCAGACGGAACCGCCTTGACCTTTCCCCGGTACCATCCCGTCGCTCCAGTCGCTGTTGACGCCATTTATGATCTGTCATATCCACACACAAAGATTCAAATTCATAAACTCAAACTTTTCCTTTCTATCCATCACACATTCACAGATCCAGCAGTATAAAATCAGCATGCATTAACAGATACACGAAAATCACAACAGACAAATGCATTTGAAGCAATCAAAATTGAGATCCGAAAACGCACAAGAACAAATGCAATCCAGCAAATAGAGAAAATAATTGAATAGAGAAAATCGAGATCTAAGAGAAATGACGATCCATAGAGAGATGAAAACCTGTTTGAGAAAACGGAGGATTCGACGGCGGATCACAACACACAGAAAAAATGTAGAGAGAGATGGTTGTGTTGTGTTTGTTATATAGATGGCACGTTTAGGACAACACTTCATTTCTACAATTCAGACACAACTCAGTCATCACTGTTGACCCTCTTTTTCATCAAAATTACAGAAACTGCCACGCTCAAATCCAAAAACCAAATCTTGCTCCCTGTCTCTCCTCCTTCTTAATCACATTCTTAATTATAGTTTTCTTTTTCTTAAATTACTCCCCCATCCTCTGTTTTCATTTAAAAAAAATTAAAACATATATATTACATTAAAATATTACTTAAATACACTAAAATTTATTTATCTCTTTCTAAAATATTTTTATCATTAATTTTGTATCACAAAAGATTTAAAGTTATTCACCAAAGATATGGATTATTAAATGGAATACAAAATAGTTGAAGTGGGTCCGTGTTTAAAAAGTTAATTAAAAGTTTCAATAAATAAAATGAAACCAGTTTAAAAATTATATTTAAAAATAAATATTTTTTTAATTATCTTTGTTTCATATAAAATAAGTGACTTATTTTTTGAATTTTTTCTCACTAACTATCCGTAAATAAAATTTATAAATGTTTCAGAACATAATTAATAGCTGTCTCGTAAATAATTATATTTTTAAAAAATTAAATAGAGTAAATCACAATTGAATGATGACAATTAGCTATAGTTTATGGAGCGACATCATTTTAAACTTTTAAAAGTTTACATTAGATATTCATTTAATAACAATAAATACTTTATTTTAAGCATTAAATATTTATTTATTAATTACATTAAACATTTTTACTTTATTATGAAATAATATTTTCTCATTTAAATATAGAAAAATAGTAAAATACTTTATTAATGTTTCATGAATTAATTGTATTTTAGTAAAAAATAAGTGTATAAAAAAGAATTAGAAATGGGTCAAATGAGACTTACATCATTTTAAACTTTTCAAAGTTTACATTAAATGCTTATTTAGTAACATTAATTACTTTTGTTTTAAGCATTAAATGTTTATTTATTATTTACATGAAACACTTTGACTTTATTATTAAATAATATTTTCTAATTTAATTATGGAAAATAGTAAAATAATTTATTAATGTTTCTTATTTAATATTTTTTTTATATTTC
>Ga0123340_1006200_pt1 | contig 11407 bp, 7 predicted proteins | sample SirMexnodulemix_FD_89961 | JGI IMG/M metagenome (GOLD analysis project Ga0123340, IMG submission 89961) | Root nodule microbial communities of legume samples collected from Mexico - Siratro Mexico nodule mix | ecosystem: Host-associated > Plants > Roots > Nodule | place: Mexico: Nepantla... | reverse complement strand
TGATACATTTGTATAACTACTACTTTTATTATAATACACACTAAATTATACTATATAAATTAATACAAACTTCAATTCATAAGCACATTTAAGGGTCACCAACCTGACTTGAGACTTTCTTTCAAACACTCTTTCTCCGACGAAAATTTTATGCCACCCAAATTGCCAAACTTTCAATAAAAAAGGCTAAAAATTCTTGCTACAGAAAAAGTTCAAAGTTAACCAAGCATGGAGTTTGTGTAAATAAATATTACAAATGTGTGACTATATATGTTCGTGCTTACCATCTAACAATGTATTTCGGTTTAACAATGGAAACACAAGAATGAGGCAGTATTTCGGTTTAACAATGGAAAAACAAGAATGAGGTAGAAGGAATGACATACCTGAGTGGTGGTGGTGGTGGTGGCGACCAAAGAACCAGAACGTATTCGTGGTGGTGGTGGTGGCAGCGGAAATAGAACGTCTTCGTGGTGGTGGTGGTTGCGGCAAACGTGAGAGACCACGAGAGAGGCAATGGAATGGTGAAAATGAGAGAGGAATGGCGAGAATGTAAGAGGAATGCAATGGAACTGAGAGGGACTGAGAGATTGAGAGACGAGAGTTGGAGAGAAACAGAGAACGCGAAAGTGAGAACAAAAGGCGAAAAAACCCTATAAACAGGGGATACGAGCGCGGTTGTTAAAGGGAACTGCGCTCGTATCCCACATACAAACGCGGTTGTTTAAGCGACCGCATTTGTATGTCACTGCAAATTAATTTTTAAATTAATTTGCAGATACCAACGTGGTTTTTTAGACAACTGCATTGGTATCTCCCTGTTATTTTTCATTTTCAACCATTCCATCACGGTTCTCGCTCTAACCGCGTTGGTATGGTTGCACTTTATTTCAAAAATGCCACTGTGTTATTTTTAATTGCGGTTATTTTTTAACCGCGATAATAGCCTGCCTTGAAATGTGTTTTTTCCACTAGTGTATGGCTTCAGCTACTTGTGAGCTTATTTGACTTAAACATTTACTTATAGAATTACAATTTGGAGAGGACACTCAAATGACACTTATATGTGATAATCAGGTTGCTCTTTATATTAGCTCGAATCCTGTCTTCCAAGAAAGGACTAAACATATTGAGATTGATTGTCATTTCATTTGAGAGAACATTATATCTGGAGACATCAGTACTAAATTTGTTAATTTGAATGATCAGTTAGCTGATATTTTTACTAAATCTTTTTGGGACCAAGAATTAATTATATTTGTAACAAGCTTGGTTCATATGATTTATATGTACCAACTTGAGGGGGAGTGTTGAAAATAATGGGCTTAGGCCATATTTTCTATTAGTCTATTACTATTTTTATCTATAAATAAATAAACCCTATGTGTGTATTTTACACAAGGGAGATTGGTGATAAGCCTTTTAAACCCAATGAGGACAACTTCTGTAGTTTGGTGGGGACGAGCCTTGTAACACGAATGTGGTTAGGTCTCGTAATTTTTAGGGGACAAACCTTTTAAACTGAATGAGGTCAAGTCTCGTAGTTTTGAGAGAGACAAACCTTTGAACTAAATACGATCAAATCCCGTAGTGTTAAGGGGATAAGCCTTTTAAATTGAATGAGGTGAAGTCCCGTAGTTTCAAGGGGACCAACCTTTTAAACCGTATGAGGTCAAGTCCCATCATTTTGAGGGAACAAGCCTTTTAAATCGAATGAGGTCAAGTCTTATACTTTTGAGGGTACAAACCATTTAAACCGAATGAGGTCAAGTCTCGTTGTTTTTAGGGGACAAACCTTTAAACCGAATCAGGGCAAATGCCATACTTTTGAGGGATAAGCCTTTAAACCAAATGACCTCAAATCTCATAGTTTTAAGGGGATAAGCCTTTTATATCGGATGAGGTTAAGTCTAGTAGTTTTGAGGGGACAAGGCTTTTAAACCGAATGAGATCAAGTCCCACAGTTTTGAGGGGATAAACCTTTAGATCGAACGAGGTCAAATCCCGTAGTTTTGAAGGGAGAAACCTTTTAAAGCGAATGAGCTCAAGTCCTGTAGTTTTGAGGAAAAAGCCTTTAAACCAAATGAGGTCAAATCCTGTAGTTTAAGGTGATAAGCCTTTTAAACCCAATAGGGACAAGTCCTGTAATTTTGTGGGGACAAGCCTTTTAAATCAAGGGAGGTCAAATCTTATAGTTTTGAGAGGACAAACCTTTAAACCAAATGTGGTCAAGTCCTGTAGTTTTGAGGGGACAAGCCTTCTAACCAAATGAGGTGAAGTCTGATAGTTTTGAGGGAGCAAGCCTTTTAAACCAAATGAAGTCAAGTCTCATAGTTTTGAGGGGACAAGCCCATAAACTGAACGAGGTCAAATACCATAGTTTTGAGGGGACAAGACTTTAAAACGAATGAGGTCAAGTGTTGTAGTTTTGAGGAGACAAACCTTTATATCAAATGAGGTTAAATCCTCTAGTTTTAAGGGAAGAGGACTTTTAAAGTGAGTAAGGTCGAGTCTTGTAGTTTTTAGGGGACATGCCTTTTAAACCAAATGAGGTCAAGTCCCATAGTTTTAAGGGGACAAGCCTTTAAACTTAATCAGGTCAAATGTCATAGTTTTGAGGGTTAAGCCCTTAATCCGAATGAGGTCAAGTCTTATAGTTTTGAGGGGATAAGCCTTTCATATCAAATGAGGTCAAGTCTAGTAGTTTTCAGGGGACAAGGTTTTAAAACTGTATGAGGTCAAATCCCATAGTTTTGAGGGGACAAGCCTTTAAAAAAAATGAGGTCAAATCTTGTAGTTTTGTGGGGAGAAACCTTTTAAATTGAACGTGGTCAAGTCCCGTAGTTTTGAGGGACAAGCCTTTAAACCAAACGAGGTGAATCTGTAGTTTTAAGAAGATAAGCCTTTTAAACTAAATGAGGACAAGTCCCATAGTTTTGAGGGTACAAGCCTTTTGAAACGAATGAGGTCAAATCCCGTAGTTTTTAGGGAACAAACCTTTAAATTGAACGTGGTCATGTCCTGTAGTTTTAAGCGGAGAAGCCTTTTAAACTAAACGAGTTCAAGTCCCGTAGTTTTGAGAGAAGAAACCTTTTAAACTAAATGATGTCAAGTCCCATAGTTTTGAGGTGACAAGCCTGTAAACCAAATGAGGTCAAATCCCGTAGTTTTGAGGAGACAAGCCTTTAAGCGGAATGAGGTCAAGTGTCATAGTTTTGATGGGACAAGGCTTTATTTAGAATGAGGTGAAATCTGTAGTTTTAAGGAGATAAGCCTTTTAAACTGAATGAGGTAAAGTCTCATAGTTTTGATGGGATAAGCCTTTTAAACCGGATGAAGTCAAGTTCCATAATTTTGAGGGGATAAGCCTTTGATTGATTTTAACTACAACCAAAATCCGTAGGTAACAACAAAAATTCTTAGGTAAATCAACATTATCCATGGACAAAAATCTGTACGTAATCTGGACGTAGGTAATTTACCTATAGAGGTTGAGTTCATAGGTAAATGAAACTGTGGGTGATACCCACCAACTCTAATCCGTTGGTAATACCCACCAGTTCCAGTCTGTAGGTAGTACTCACCAACCCCAGTCCATGGGTAATACCCACCAACCCCAGTTCGTAGGTAATACCCACCAACCGCAGTCTGTGGGTAATATCAACCAACTCTAGTCTGTGAATAATATTTATGTGTACATTACCCACCAACTTTAATCTATGAATAAATTTTTAGGTAATCCTACTTACGTAAAAATGTTCATTCAAGCATTAAATAAATTGGTTTTAAATGTTTTACACTTATATGAAACATTCAACATTCAAAATATCCAATATATCCAACACATCTAACATATGAAGTAACATATCCAGATTCAACAATTTATTAAAATTTTTATTGAACCTATAATATTCAATATAAGTCATTTATGTCTATTGGGTGTCAGAAGTTGACTGATCAAATACATAAGCCATTTCAAGCCTTTAACAACTTCTAAAAGCACAATTTTTGAAGTATGATGACTCGAGAAAAAAACCAGAAAAAGTCCACCATTGGTTGTCGAAGCATTAGTAATGGACTTTAACAAGTATTTTCCATCGACAGTAATGAAAAACAAGTTTAGACCGAGTTTAAGAAGGGAGGGTGAATTGAACTTTTAAAAATTTTCGCAAGAAGGAAAGTGATTTAAATTGGAAAATGAAAAATCTTGATTAAATCAATCAACTCGCAATTCTAGAATGTCCAGTGAACAATTCAATTTACTGAAACTCAAATTCAATTAATAGAATGAATGCAGAATGATGAATGCACTTAGATTCAGTCCAGAATTGATACAAAAATATGCAAATCAATTAAATGAAGTATATTTGATTATAAGCACAACGGAAGTTATTAGTGTTTAATTCAGATTACAAAATTTAAAATATCACTTTAAGATTCAGAATCCAAAATCAAGAAGTTTCAAATATAATCTAGTAAGTTTCAAGAAAGCTCTTAATGAATATTCAAGAATTTAACTGAATTAGATGCAACGCCACAAGTCCAGAGAACAACTAGTTTTCAGTTCAGAAAACACTCACTGAATTATAGTGATAAGTTAAGTATGATAACACAAACAGACAAAAGAAAACTTTCAAGAAGAGAGAAGAAGAAATAAAAAACACAAAGATTTATCCTGGTTCACCCTTCCACAACCCTTGCTCCCAGCAAGTTATCACTGCTCCCCGCAGTACACACTACTCCCCGCAGCACTCACACCTCACTGAACCCCTCAACTAGTGTGAAATCAGTGTAGAAACCTACTACACAAACACCACTTGCAATCCACAAGCAAATACTGCTCCTTGCAGCACTCACTCTACTGAACCTTTCAACATATGTGAAACCAGTGCAGAAACCCACTGCACTAACTCGATTACAAACCCAGTAATTGAAAACAGCAAACAGATTACAAGAAAATGTAAGATCAACAATTGATCACTCAGTACTTCTACATAGAACAAATTATAAAAGACTAAAGATCAAGTGTAGAAGACTTAGCTTTGGTCCATAACCAAAGTCACAAGAACCTCACTCAAGGATGTTTCAAGATTCACGTTCTTTGAGGTTTCTTGTTTGAAAATCAATGTGAAAAGTGTTCGCACAAAAGGGGGGCTTTTTCTCTCAAGGAATTCTCAACAAGGCGTTTTTCAAAAATCTAAAAGTTGTTAAAATGATAGTGCCAATTCCTTTATATAGCCAAATCAGTTTTAAAACAGCTTAACTGTCACTTTTTTAATTAATTGAATAAACCATTCAATCGATTGAATTGATCGTTAGAGACTCAGTCAAAGATTACACTTGTAACAGAAATAACTGTCACAATTCAATCGATTGTTTCAAGTATTCAATTGATTTACTTGAACAATTCTGGTCCAGGTTGGTTCCAACAGATTCTTCATGAAGCAATCTTCATCAACTCACGTGCTTAGCATTGAGCTAACATAGTCCAGATTAATTCTATCAGAACTTCAGCAAGCTATGGTCTTCATTGACTTTATCAAATCACATGCTTAGCATTGGTGCTAACAGGTAAAACCCCAACCCCAAAGATTTAGTGTTGGTCCAGCTGTATAAAGACACCCTCTCATTAGTGTCTTTTAAAAATACCTGCAAAAAGGGCAAAAGTAATAACCATGTCACAAGCCTAGTACATTGATGTAACACCAATTTCAAAAGTATAAACACCAAATTTGATTACGCAACTATGGATATAGGACAAACTTATCCATAAGGAGTTCTAGAAGAAGTAAAAAGGAAAATATAAAATTGAATTCTTCATTAAGTTAAAACTAGTTTAAGCCTAAGCCAATTTGTGGAATCTCTCATAATTTATCCAAAAAATATATATTTACTTGTGTATAAGTTAATTTAAACTTATAGAAAAGTAAATTTTCTATTTTTCTTCATATTTCTCTCCTAGAATTCCTTATGAAGAAGTTCATCCACACATAAAAAAAATCAATGTTTAGGTTCTCATTTCTTGAAACTGCACCCAGATGAAGATGGTTGAAATACAAGTGGGTTGAATTCTTACTCTATTTCATAGTTTCTAGTGGTATGAGTTGTGACAAGGTACTCAAGAATGCAAGATTCAACATCCTCTATGAAGTCTCCCACAATGCATACCTAAAGAAAAAAAGAATATTTTAGAGTTTGAATGTGATTATAAGGGTTTGAATTTTAGTGGTAGATATAATAGGTTTCTGGTAATGCATATCCAGGCTTAACAACATGTACAAGTATAATAATTATGCAATTTTTTTATTATTTTTCATTTCAAACCATCTATATTAACTTCATTGTTCGTGTTATATCACAACCAAAGCCATTAAATTTGGAAAGAGCTGTATGTAATGTTATTGGTCCAATCATGTTGGCCATAAAACTATAAAAGGAGTTAAAATTGAGTGTGATTTTTCTGCATGGGGTTTGTTTGGATATACTTCTCCTTAAACACTTATAAAGAAGAAAGTAAGGTAAAATGATATAATTATTTTTATAAGCTAAAATTAACTTATGTTCAAATTAAAAATAAGCATTTGGATAAATTAATGAGAACTTTTACATACAGGTTTATAAATAAGCTAATTTTAACTTATGATTTCATTGTTTCTTATTTTAATCTCTCAAAAATGCTTATGGAGAATGTAGCCAAGAGATACATATTGTAGACAACAACCTTAAAGAATAAGAGTGATTCTAGCCATGTCTTACTTTAGAATTACAAACAATCCTATAGAATATGGACAATATAAAAGTAACATTTAGCCACCTCACTAAGCTTTTCATGTCCAAAACTAAGTTCCTTTGAATGACACAAGGGTTTAAGAAAATGCATATAATATATCAATCTAAATATTCAAACTATTATTTCCTGTTGCAATTATGCTTATATTACATATACAACATACTACACAGATGACAGAACCACACAAAAATAATAGCAAGCATATGCTATGACTTTTCAAATGTAGCTATTCCATGAGTATACTATATAATTTTCACTTCACCTAATCAAAAGACCAATGTTGGTATTGAGTGACGTTATTTTGTTACCTTGCTGGCAGGTATAATGTCCTGTCTTTGTACATATATTGTGGAAAACCATCTAGCGTTGCCTTTTCATTCTCCTTTAGACCATTCAGTGGGACCAACCTGGAAATGTACCAGTTGAAAGGACAATACAAATGCAACTCAAATTAGTTAGTCTGGTACTGGCAATATAGATTATAACTTAGTGTTTGAAAAAATTAAATAGCAACATCTTTTGTAAATATTGAATCAATTGTGGTACTAGAAGCTCTTAATCGATCCTAGAGTCTAACTCCAAAAGACTAACTTTTATATTTGTACTCAGTGTGAGATCTCCAAAGTGAGAAAATGCACACCATATACTTTAACACAATAATATATTAAGGAGTAAAAGTGTTGCCTTTATTTCCATGTTACCAACATATAGTGGTGAAAGGTTTCAATATTTAAGTAATCAATTTCTTATGTTTAAGTAACATTTAATGGGAATTAGAGAAGTTGAAGAAGGTATGAAAATTAAATAAATAAATTAACTTCAAAGGATTATTCATTTTTGATATCTTGGGATAAAACTTTAACAAAAGAGAATTTTGATTTAATTTGAATTATATCTCTACTTTAACCCTCTATTGTGCATAAAAAGCCAAATGCTTTTATGAATCACAAGTCCAACCAATAGCCAAATAATCTTTGTTCTCTATACAAGCTAAAAATTAACCTTAGAAAGAATCTGTTTATTTGGAGTACAAGTGAAGATGGACCACAAATAACTAAATAGATCTTAAAGAAATACCCGACGAACTACAACAAAATCATCAATTGATAGGCTTCACTCCCCCTCAGCTTGAGTATCAAATGGACGAACTACAACAAAATCATCAATTCATATGCTTAACTCCCCAAACAAAAATAAAATGCAAAACCACAATAGGCTCAAAGAATAAGAGTTAAGAGAAGTCTTGGAAACAACTTGGTTTTTCACCTTAAGTGATCTTGAGATGGAATTTCCCTTAAAATCTGACCATTTCCCTCCAAAAAGAGACCACAAAGATCATCGTATAATGCACAATCCTACAAAGCTTAACCCTTCAACAACTTAGTACAAGTCAAAACCTTTCACATCTAAAATAACAAAAATATGAAAATATAAAGGAAATTAGGAATTTGGGATTTTTCAAGTTCGACTCTCGAAGTTGGGATTGGGGTCGTCAATTATTTCGAACAAGGCTTTTGATTTTACAAATTGAAACCAAAAATTGGAGATTTCTAGAAGAAATTCGGGATTTGTGGAAGAAATTTTGGATTTAGCTTACAATTTCGGGTTTGAAATTTGGATATTTTGAGATTGCTTAAGTTTGCTTAGGTGTTTAAGTGAGATAGAAAGACATGAGTCATGAGCGTGGCAACATCTGTGAAAAAGATGAGGGTTTAATTAATCTGTGAGCAAGGGTGAAAATGTGAGGTAACTTAAATTAGGAAAGAGGGAAATCGAAGAAGGGAGTGAGTGTTTACCTCAACACTAGGGGAATCGAAGTTCATGAGACAGATCTTGGCGGCGACATCGTCCAGGACGCGGAGGTCCACGTGATCGCTTAAGGAGGGGTTGTGAATCAAGTCGACAACGTTGGCTGGAGTACATTGATGTGATGGTCGCAATGACTTGACGGGTGTTGTGGGGTTGTTGGAAGAAGTTAGAAATGGTGGCTTTGCCGATGGGGATGCCACAGTACATGATGGTGAAGCTAGACTGGTCGTATCGAATGCCAACCTTGTTTGAGTTGGTGGCAGAGAAGAGAAGGCAAATGGTGACGGTGAGAAAAGTCGTGGAGGGGGGATTGGGTGTTTCGAGAGAGAATGCGAGTGTATGTTTAGGGTATGTTTCTCTAGAGGAAATGTCTCTTTATTTTATTTTTTTTATTTTACCCATGGATTGTACGTCTTATCCATGGCATCATTTTTCTCACCACTTAGTTTCCGTAGGTAATCTATTTTTATTTTACTTTCCTTCTCTTTTTAAGTTTAGTAACATTACCACCGAATTTTTAGTAGATAAATTTAATTTACATGCAGAAAAAGTCTGTGGGTAATTATCCGTGGGAAATAAAGCTTTTTCTTGTAGTGTGAACCGATTTTTGAGGGGACAATGCTTTCAAACCGAATGAGGTCAAGTCCCATAGTTATGAGGGGACAAGCCTTTTAAACTGAATGAGGTTAAGTTTTGTAGTTTTGAGGGGCAAGCCTTTGAACCGAATGAGATCAAAGCTCGTCGTTTTAAGGGGATAAGCCTTTTGAATCGAATGAGGACAAATCCTGTAGTTTTGAGGGGACAAGGCTTTATATACCGAATGAGGTCAAATCCCGCTATTTTAAGGGAAGAGGACTTTTAAACCAAACGAGGTCAAGTCTAATAGTTTTGAGAGAACAAGGCTTTTAAACCGGATGAGGTCAAGTCTCATAGTTTTAACGAGACAAGCCTTTTAAACCGGATGAGGTCAAGTCTTGTAGTTTTTGAGTGGACAAGCCTTTAAACCGAATCTGGTCAAATGTTGTAGTTTTGAGGGGACAAGGGTTTTAAGCCGAATGGGGTCAAGTCCCATAGTTTTGAGGGGTGAGGGAATACATTCGATGACAAAAGTTAACAACAATTTTCATATTAGAATTATGCCCACGACAACAATCATTTTCGAATAATTACAATCATATGTTTTGCATTTAATACTATATAAATTTCTCTCATATATGCTTTTATAAATATTCTTGTTGTTCTTTACTTATCTTTCATCAAAAAATGGAAATGCAGAACAAAAGTGTGATAAATATAATGTTAAAGACACAAAAAATGGGAATTAAGAGAGAAAAGACGATAGAGACTAACATTCATATTTGCAGAGTATCAAGTTCTCAGGCATACCTCTTGAAGCTTCTAAAACCTTGTTCTTACTGCTTTCTCGATATTCTTCTATTTTTGCAATGCCTTCTGAAACACTTTCTTCTCTGGTCTGAAAGTGTATTATTCTTCTAAAAGTGTAATTCTCAACACCAAATGCTCGTTTTTTATTTTGTCATCTTTCATCACTGTTTTTCTCTCATTTTTCACATTGTATATTTTTGATGTCTTTGATATTATTCCTTAATGTGTTCTCTCTTCATCCTTTTAAACACAAAATTTGACGATTCATTGCATTGAGCTTACATTCAACGAATAGGAGCCTTTCCGTTATTTCTAATGAGTGCAATTCTGTTTCTTGTTAATTAAACAAGAACATTCTATTTCTGTTTGAATATCTAATCCATGCAAATGCAATAATTGAATCATGCAATAAATGTACTATATAATAAATGCTACATGCAATAATTAATGAACTATGTATTCAGTTAACTTAGGTGAAATGAACCTTTCTCACAAATAGCACCTGTTAAGGAAAAGATGAAAAATTGAAAAATTGGGCCCATGACCCAAAAATAAGAATAATGAAAGGTGTATATTAGAAAATGGGGGGTGCACCTAGTAAAAAAGTTATTTTCATTTCTTATTTCACTGGATGAAATTGGGTGTTGACAGAAAGCCTACACAAAAGGCTCAAAATCTCACCTAGTACAAAATATTCAACCCAATAATTTCAAATACCAGATTATTTAGCAATTTATAGAGAATTCAAACAACACCAATCAAGAATCCAATTTTTTCATAATTACAAAACTACCAACCACTATACACTTCTTCAAATATACTAAAACTATCCAGAAAATCCTTTTATTGTGTAGTAATGTTTTTACATTAGAACAATATTTATTTATTAAATTTTAAAGAAAAATTGTTGAAAGTTCACCAAGTACCAAGACTTGAGTCACAATTGGACATTCTTTAGTACCAAGACTTTCCTAGCCAGAGTCTTTCCTAGACCACTTTCACAAATTTTCCTATCTTTCCTAGACCACTTTCACAAATTTTCCTTAAACAATTTGAAAAACAAAATAAAGTTTAAAATAATAAAAAAATGAAAACAAAATTCAAATTAGAACAAGAAGGTAAAAGCAAAACAAGAAAGAAAAATAGTTCATGTTAGCACCAGTGGGCTGCTATGATGATTTGATGAAGCCAACCAAGTTAAGAAGTTCAAGACCCTATGAGAATATGTGGAATGCATGAATATTTCATGAAGATTGAAGATTTGGTCTAGAACTTAGGAGTGTGTGTTGTGGGGTAAGCTTGAGGTCTAATTAGTGAAACATGTAATCTTAATCAATGATAAGCTCCAAATATATTTTCTGAATTAACAAAAGTTTTGAAAAATCATTAAAATCAAAACTTGCGTTTTAAATAACTGTTTTA
>Ga0123340_1006198_pt1 | contig 11407 bp, 7 predicted proteins | sample SirMexnodulemix_FD_89961 | JGI IMG/M metagenome (GOLD analysis project Ga0123340, IMG submission 89961) | Root nodule microbial communities of legume samples collected from Mexico - Siratro Mexico nodule mix | ecosystem: Host-associated > Plants > Roots > Nodule | place: Mexico: Nepantla... | reverse complement strand
CATATACATGATTTTTTAATTTATTTTCGTAGAATAATTTATTGATTTGTTCGTGATATTTTAAACTAAAATATATTTCTTTTAAAATTATCTTTAAAAATAAAACAAGGAAACATTTAAGTTTAAGAGACTATTACTTAATTTCCAACTGTGTATTTCTTAAATTTCTCACTCTTATTAAGTGATTTATTCTTTTACCTTTTTCACCTTGAGCATTTCTGAACCTCTCCTCTTTACTAAAACCCTTCAAAAACCCTAGAAAAGATGTCCCACTAATTGTCTATGGCGGTTCAGAGAATCACTTCCAACGAAGCACAAGCTTCGAAGAATGTTTCGCATGACCATTTCTTCTGTAAGCACAAGCTTCCACTAATGTTTTGCATGATAGGTTTCATTTTTATAAATAAAAGTTATTAACGAGTTGTTTGAAAAGCGGAGGGTACAAATTTCTGTTAGGATTAATAAAAATTCCTACTTTTTTTTTTTATGCTGAAGAGATGTTCTTTGCAATTTAATCAAAGGGATGTGATGCTACGAAATGAACCAAGAGTTAATGAATGTACTGGATTTTCCCCCAATCTCATATATGTTATAGAAATTTGTTTGAGTCTGGAGTCATGGCTTCTTGGTTTTAATCTAAAGTTTTTGGTTTAGTTGTTGCGGATTTGAGATTAAGTTATTTGATTGAAAGTTGTTTGTGAGTTCCAATACTAGGGTTGGGTTTTTTCATTTTGTTGAAAGAGAGTTCGAATATTATGGCTCGTAATCTTGCTTTTTTAATAGTTTAATGGAATGGATTGACACATTTACATTATGTCATACACACTAATACGATATGTCTAGACTGAGCAATTCAATTGTGTTGAATTATCATTATCTGAGTTTTGGTTGGCAGAGGCACAGCCTTATGAACAAATTGAGCCTTTTCTTAGCTTGGAACGCACATCTGATCTCGTTGCATTATACACTTTTTATGATTTAATCCCCTTTTCATTTTCTCATTCATCCCTCCCCAACAGAGCTTTACTGTGGCTGAAGAATAATCTGTGTATGAAATCGTTTATTCTTTTTTAAATATACGGTTAGAACTACTTCTCTTACCTTATGATATTGTTGAAGTATGGAGAGAGTTTGTGTGGGGAGCTGTTGCTGGTGCTTTTGGAGAAGGAATGATGCATCCAGTGGATACCATTAAAACCCGACTACAAAGTCAAGCTATTCTAAATGGACTTCAGGTATAATGGCAGCCTATAGATGAAATAGACCGTATTGTCGACATGTTTAAAGTTACGAGCTGTTCATATGCTCCATCGTCTAAAGTTTTTCTCCTTATTTGGAACATCATTCATCTGTTAGAACCAGAAAAACATATTGCAGATGGTGCGATATGTCTGGCAGGTTGATGGACTAAAAGGTATGGTATTTTTTGATCACTTACTGTTTTTGTTCCTGCTATGGATATTTTTTATGGTTTTTAATAATGAAATTTCATTATGTTAAATGACATTTCATGCATGTTTGAGTTAATGTTTTTGCTTTCAGAACTTATAATCAAAACCTTTAAGAGAGATGGAGCAATGACTTCAACTCTTATCTTTTTCTCTATTTAAATTTTCTCGTGGTCTAAGTAGTCTTCCTCACATAGTGAGATAAGACTTTGTTGTTGTAAACTTATTCATGAATCTCGAAACATATACTTTGGACTTTAAACTTGGAAATTTGTCCCTTGAGATTAATTAAAATTCCGTAGGCTTTTACAGGGGTGCAATACCTGGTATTACTGGATCTCTTGCAACTGGTGCAACATATTTTGGTGTCATAGAGTCCACAAAAAAGTGGATTGAGGATTCACATCCTAGCCTTAGGGGCCACTGGGCGAATTTCATTGCTGGAGCTGTTGGTAAGCAGATTTGAACCATGTAATAGTAAATTAGTAATACTTTTGTCTTTTAGTAATCTGATTTTGAGAAGTTATTGCATTTTGTCTCCGTCGTGCATGTGGAGCAAAGTAGCTGTAATGTAATCCATTTGATTATGACAATATTCTCCCCCCTAATATGTAATGGTTATTGTTGGAGATCCCATACTGACTAAAAATATGGTCAAATTATAGTACATAAGTTAGTATAAATACCATCTTACAAGCCAATTTTGTGAGATTGGGATAAGCTTAAAGTTTACTTTGTGAGAAGAGACTAGAGTCTCAAGAAAACTACGTTGGCCTAGTGGACCAACCATAGGGTTAAACATGCCTAGCGCTTGACAAAAAATGATAGTTCTTGACTTGCATTCACGCCTATCTTTCCCATTTGTAGATTCCCCACCCTTGTCGATAGCTACTTTCGGCCACCCATTGCCATGCTCACCACTCTGTCCAAACACAACCCCGACTTTGTTTGGTGGTTTTGAAAGTTTAAAAAATAAAAAAAATGTCTTCCAAAACTGTTGACCAACCTCGTATAATTTTGACAACATATGAAGACTTTGCCAAGTGGTGTGAGACTCGAATAATTCCAAGGTCCTTGGATCATTTGGTGCTTACGTATTTGGTAATCGTTTTCTTTCCTCTTCCCTAACTATTATTGACAATTTGCCTTCCATCACCATTGCCAATGTTTCACAAACAAAAGCTTTTGGAAAATTAGTGGCGTTGGTACTGCCTAAGCCCTTCCAATTTTATTGTTGATTCTGTTCTTTGTGACCCTAGCTGTCCATTTAATTTACCGTGTCACCCAATTGACTAAATCTTATGATATTGTTGTCACTTTCACTAAAAATAATGTTACCTTATAAGATCGAATATGGGGACATTGGTGTGAGATGTGAGTCTCATAACCTGTACTATCTCTCCATCAACACATGTTTGTGTGTCTACGATGTCTCCAATGATATTCATACATAACCAGGACATTCTGGGTTGACAAAATTGTAGAAGATGGTGTCAAGTTTAAAAAACTCTTTTGGTTTGAATTGTGAATCGTGTCAGTTAGGCAAACACGTTTTGTTAGTGTTTTTCTGATAGTATTTATAAGGTCTACATTTTAGCTTGACATAAAAAATGCATTTCTGCATGGTATTCTTGATGAGAAAGTCTACATGGAGCAACCTTCTATTTTGCATGGTGTTCTTGATGAGAAAGTCTACATGGAGCAACCTTCTATTTTGCATGGTATCAAAGCGTATCCTAAGGAGGGTTGTTGGTTGGTCCTTCATGCCTTCTGCTATTGGGCTTTCATATCACTTGCTATTGTGCCACTATTAGATTACCTACAAATGTCTAATCCCATGCTCAAGATGTCTATTCTTCGATGTGAGAGGGTGTGTTGGAAATCTCTCATATACTAAAAATATAGCCAAATTATAGCATAAGTGAGAGCAATTCTTATTTTGCAAGCCGGTTTTGTGATGTTGGATGAAGTTTAAAGTACACTTTCTAAGATTTATTGTTATTCCTTCTAATGCACTACCCATTTTTGTTGTTGTATTTGTATAAGTATTTCGTCAGTAAGTTGTAAAGTTATAGGATGTCTGAGCATTCTGTTTTGGACATCATTGATTGTCGTAGCACATTCTATATATTGTCACAGGTAGCATTTGGCTTGGCATTTTTTAGCTTTTCTTTTTTATGAAAGTGGATGCTCCCCCGATTAACTTCTAAGGAAGCTCATTTTTTGTGTTTTGCTTTTTTGAAAAAGTAACATTTTTAGTTTTTAGAGCTTACTTCGAATGGTGTTTGACCAAGTTTTTCTTTTTAAAGGAAAAGAAATATTCAAATGATTATCCTCCTGGTGTTCTAATTTTGTTCTTGTGCCAAATTTGAAGGTTGTGTGCATGACACCTGTAACCATTTCAGCGGACTCAAATTTACCTTGTTTTTCTCTGTTTTCAGGAGACACTCTAGGTTCCTTTGTGTATGTTCCATGTGAAGTGATAAAACAACGCATGCAGGTTCAAGGCACAATTTCATCTTGGAGTTCGGTTCCTGTGAAAAATGGCATCGCAATTAAGCCTGGCACACAAATGTATGGTTATTATACGGGAATGATCCACGCAGGCTGCTCAATATGGAAAACACAGGGCTTAAAGGGTTTATATGCAGGGTACACACTAGAAAATACTAGTTTTCTTTTGACAATATGGTCTTGTATAAGTATCACGACAAAGTTTGAGTTTTTTAAAAAGCGAGCTGTGAATGAGTCTGGATCTTATAAGGAGTCAATTGTTTAATTAATTTTAAGCACGTTCTTTGTTTAGGTCCCATGATTTCATCCATGATTTTAATTCCTTATATTTCTTGTTTCTGCAGATATTTATCTACTCTGGCAAGGGATGTTCCGTTTGCAGGCCTAATGGTATTACATGTTACCCATACGATTTTACTACTTATGCTCTTTTTATAATCTGCTATATCTTTTTTCTGTGAGTATATGAAATATTTTGTTTAGTCTGTATTAATTTTTATTAAATGTCCCGTCTTATTTGATCAAGGCATCTTTTTTTTTTGTGTACTTCTGGTTACACATTGAACGGACAATGAAATCATAAATTTAAGGAAGGAATACTTGTATTTTTGTGAGTATAGGAAAATATTTTGTTTAGTCTGTATTACTTTTTGTTAAATGTCCTGTCTTATTTGATCAAGGCATCTTCTTTTGTGTACTTCTGGCTACACATTGAATGGGCAATGAAATCATAAATTTAAGTAAGGAATACTTGTATTATTGAACATAAAGATTTGACATAATGGACACATTATTGAACATAAAGATTTGACATAATGAACTGGGAAGGTGGTCTTTTCTTCTTATCCTCAAAACCTTTTATGTTGATACACTTTCCTTTTCTGGGTCTGATTTATTAATTCATCTGGCACACCTGATATTTATTTAGTAGTAAATTAACAATTATGTTATTTTAAATCTCTAAGACATTGTACTTGGAAAAAAGGAGAGATCTTTTGCAGCTTTTTCTGGAACTAAATAAACATTTTTCTTTCTGTTTACTTGGAATCTAGAAGAAATGATAAGGAATGAGTTGAAAACTAAAGAATTATGTTATTGATATCAATCACACAAATTACATTCTCAGAATCTCTATATGTAATAATCAAAACCGTTAAAAAAAATATAAAAATATTTTGAAATAAATAGAAAGATTCGGAAGATATTTTTTCCTAATCACTATGGAGATATTGAGAATATTTTTTATCTTAATAATCTACTATTTACAACACTCCTCCTCAAGTTGGTTAATGAATATTAATCATTCAAACTTACCTACAAGATCATGGGATTTGCTATGAGCATGTCCTTTAGTGAAAATGTTTGATATTTGAAATCCTATAGGAATATGAGTTGTAATTATTGGGCCTTTGTCAAGATTATCTTTGATGAAGAGTCTGTCAATTTCAATATGTTTAGTCTATCAAGTTGGACTGGATTATGGGCCATGCTTATGGGTGACTTCTTATCATAATACAATTGCAAAGGGATGTCAACCTTAATCTTAAGGTCATTGAGTATGATCCTCATCCATATTCCTTCACTTGGACCTTGAGCAAGGACTCGAAATTCAGCTTCTACTCTAGAATGAGATATTTCATCTTGTTTTTTGCTTCTCTAGGTCAATAGACTTTCTCCACTAAGAAACATACTACATCCAGATGTAGATTTTCTATCAATAACATAACTTGCATAGTCTACATTAGTATAATCTTCAGGGTAGTTTCCTTTCCTAAAGAATAACCCCTTTTCCGGGCTTGACTTCAAGTATTGAAGAATTTTGTCAACTACTAGCATGTATCTTTCTCTTGGATCATGCATAAATTGACTAATCACACTAATTGCATAAACAATGTTTGGTCTCATATGTGATAAATAAATAAGTTTTCCTACCAATATGTGATATTAAGTTTTTTTTATGGGAGTGCTTTTTTCATTTCCAATTCTATGATTATGTTAAATAGCACGTCCCGAGATTCTACATCCCTAAACCTGTCACCAATCAAATTTTATTATTCCATATTGTGCAGATTATAATTAAGTGTATAACTTAAATATCTTTGAATCATAGGGATCTAATTGTATCCTTGAATAATAGGGATTTGATTATATCCTTGAATAATATGGACCTGATTATATTAAGTGCTATTATTATATTTCAAAAATTACTTTACCAATCTTGTATGTATATGTATGTATGTGTGTATATATATACATATATATGTATATGATGCACTCCTAGCGATTAAATCATTCTACTCTACCCTAATATTTGAGAATACCTTAATGCGACAAAAGTTTGGAGAATTCTTGATTCACATATTCAGTACCATTATCAAACTTAATTCTTTTGATAGTTTTTCCAAATTGATTTTGGACAACATGGAAAAGTTTTAAAAAAATTTGAAAGACCCCGGATTTACTTTTCATAATGTATGTCCATGTGACACAAATACAGTCATCAATAAAAGTAACAAACCATTTTGCTCCATAAATAGATTCTAAAATAGGTCTCCAAACATTATAGTGAATATCCAAGTTGAAAACTAAAGAATTATTTTATTGATATCAGTCCCACAAGTTACATTCTTATCTCTATTTATAATAACCAAAATCTTTAAAAAAAAGATAAAAATATGATAAAATAAATTGGAAGATTTTGAGGATATTTTTTCAATATTTTTTATCCTAACAATCTGCTATGTATAGCAGAATGCTTGTACGAACTTTGTTGGGAACATAATTTGTTAACCATTTATTTCAAATGTATTGTTAAATTCCAAACACTTCCCAATGTGTATAGTCCCAGCTTTATAATATTGTGCAAACTTTTAAAACAATGTATTTACCTCGTCAATGGTTGAAAGAGATTGTTTACATTTTTACTGTCAATTGGAACGAACACACTTAAATATCGATGACTGTGTTGGTGATCAACTCGGTCCTGATTTCAGTAAATAGAGTTACTTTTCACAACCATCATACCTTTCTGTTTATATGAAATTTTTCATTCTATAGGTCATGTTCTATGAAGCTTTGAAGGACGTTACAGAATATGCAGAGAAAAGAGGAATATCTAGCCCAAATTGGCGTGTTAACCATTCATTCGAGGGATTGGTTTTAGGAGGATTAGCTGGTGGTATGTGCAGTGATATTCTTTAAATGTTAAGTGCTGCAATGTTCATTGTCTTCCATAAAACTCAGTATGTTCAGTATAATTCAACAGGTCTAAGCGCATATCTTACTACACCTTTGGATGTTGTTAAAACAAGACTGCAAGTGCAGGGTTCAACTTTGAGGTATCATTTCCTTTAGTAAATATTTAACCAGGTTATGGTATGCACATTGTGTGCCTGCCACCAGGATACTAGTCATATTTCTTTATTGATAGTCACAAACAGGGTTTTGTGCCAGTTGAGTGAGCTGAGTGGTAATGTTTTTGGTTGACTTTATTTAAGCTAACTTTATGGTAATTTGCTTTCTAATATGGCCTTAGGTATACTGGTTGGTTGGATGCAATTTGCAGTATATGGGCCACAGAAGGCATGAAGGGGATGTTTAGGGGTAGCATCCCCAGGATTACATGGTACATTCCGGCCTCAGCACTTACATTCATGGCTGTGGAATTTCTCAGAGATCATTTTAATGAAAGAGTGCCCAATGATAACTTGCGAGATGTTCACAAATTATCAGTAGACAAGAAATCACTGCAGGAGGTTGCTTAGAAGATTCTCATCGAATCACGCTTTACTTCCCATCCAGATTTTTACTAAGAGGGGAGGTTGTAAGATATCAATTTTTTCCCCATTACTGTGAACATATGTAATTGCATAGAAATCTCATTCAAAATGCAATCATAAACTGTTAAGTACTTAATTTTACATAAAAAAAATTAGGTACTTAATTTGGACCCATATGATTTCCTCCAGCATCTTTAGTGGTTTTTAAAAGATGAAAATTGCCTTAACTAAATTTATATGACCTAATTCTGTCTCATCCTTTCTACACCTCTTTGCACTGTCGCTGCCACTCCCATTACCTCTGCCATCTATTGTGGTCAACCGTTATCGTCGGTGGTGAAGGTGTTGAGAAATTAACTTTTGATATATATTAAGTTGTCTGCTGTTCGTGATACTCTGAATTCTTTGATCGGTGAATAGTTAGAGGGTAGAATCTAGGAAATCAATCTGAAATTATCTTGATAATGTATGGGATTTAAAAGTTTATTATGAGTTGTATAATTTAAAATGTAACTTTTATGTGTAAAAATGTTTTCCAACTTTTGAATCGCGTAATATTTTATATTTAAGAAATGTTTTTTTTTTATTTGTACGATTTAAAAGTATTTTTTTAATCTAATTCAGAATGTTTATTTTGGATTGTAGAATTTAAAATATATTGTGTATAAAAAATATCTTGTTAAATGTGTAATATGTGATATTTAGTTTATAATTACATTATGAATTATTATATGATTTAATTTGAACATATATGAGAGGCGGTGTATCTTATGATTATTGATAAAGATCTACGACCTTGATCAGTATGAGAGATTCCATTGGAGTCCTTGATGTTGAAGTAATGGAGGAACTTTTGAAGGAGTTGTTCATTAGAAAGGATTTTCCGGTGCATTACTTCTGACGAGTCATGCTGGTCCCGTTGTCGGAGATTGTGGGATGCTGAGTGAAAAAAAAAATTATGCACACGTGTCTGAGGATGACATGGTGTTCACTTATGCTTTGAAGAATGAAATTCCATTGTACTGGCTTACCATCATTTCTATAATTATGTTCAAGACAAATTGGTTTTCTTTACATGAGATTCCCTTGCCAATTTTTCTCTTAACAGTTTTTGAGCATTAATATGATGATTTGTCATGTTTCCCGCCGGGCAGGTACTCAACCGTCTCTCTCCTTAGTCGGATGGAGCCTCTATTGATTCAGAGGGTTGAAGACTCCTTTTATTTTATTAATGCTTGAATAAGAAAAATAAAAAGCAGTTTCATTATGTGGTATACCAGCCGCCTGTTCTTAACTTCCAGTTCCAATGGAAGCATATCTATCCGGAACAAGATCAACAAAAAAAAATTATTATTGTACTAAACCAAGGTCCGAAATATGCGGATAACACTTTAGTAACGGGAAGTATCCACTTTTTTTTATTCTAGCTTTTATTCATTACAATTTATTATTGTTTAACATTAAAGTATCTTTTGTAAGTAAATTTTCTTCGTTCTTGGATAACCAAACTTGATTTATGAATCTACACTAACTCACATCGGAAAGACATTTATTCGGATATCAGATATCGATAAGAACATTTGACGCTCATTGTGAAATCAAATAAAACATTTTTCAAGTGTGAAATCAAATAAAACTTTTTCCAACCAAAGCATTCAGTGTCGCCTCAAAACCAAACTAATAACTATCTCTACTTCTACATAGCCCGAGATGGATCTAGCAACACTTTAAGCTATCAAGACCCACATGAAAATATTCTCCAAACCAACTTACAGGATGTGGTTACTAGTCTTAGACAGGAGTTGGTGGGAGAAAGAGAAGTGCAATGAGTTGAAAACTCTATAATGACAACTAACTGTCCGGACTCACTTATGCATCATAACAGAGCTGATAAGCTTCGTCGGAACGAGAACATAAGAAAGAAAATCGATCCATCAAAAAGACAAAGCACAAGAGAGCGAGAATTAATCCCAAGGGGCAATCCAAGGACGTTCATAGCTCCTCTGTTACAACAAATCGCGGGAGAATTGTGAAGGTGTCTCGAGAGGTCGACCCTAACTCTTTTTTCGAGATACACCCTACCTCAAGCCCGAGTTAGAGGCCTATATGGAGGGTTTTCACCCCTTCACCCGAACAAATGGAAGCTCAACTTTTTGACAAGTGAAAGTGGCCCAAGGTAGACTCCTATGACAGAACCTCGGGCCCAAATGCACATGTAAAAGCTTACATAACCCAAGCTAGTCGATCATTCGAAGACTTGAGAGTGCACTACATAACTCTATATAATATCCTTCAAAAGTAAATATCTCAAATTTACTTAAAAGTTGTGTATAGCAAAACTACCAAAACACTTACTATAAAGAAATACTTTACACACATTCAATTTATGTCTAATAAAAACTTATTATAAAAATAAAACAGAGTATTCTTAGAGAGAGTTGGTGGTTATTATTATAAAAATAAAAACTGAATAACGGATTTTACTATTTTTTTAAAACTTTTATGTTAAAAAATATTCATGTATTACCTTATTTATCTCTAAAGCTAAATTTCAGGTTGATTTTTATTCTAGAGCTATTTTCCAAGATATTATAACAAAGGATCTTGTGATAGATCATCGATTTCAACCATGAGTAAATGTACCAATCAAAGTTCTGTTCTAATATCATATTATGAAATAAATATCATATTATAAATTAAAAAGATGAATAAAAGATATGAAAACGAAAATATTTTTTTGTTTTTTTTATAGAGAACAAAATCAAAGGGTTGAATATATACAAGTAATGTACACATCATAGATATAGCTAAGAAAAAAGAAAACAAATAAAAAATATTACACTCTAATTTTATTATAAAAAAATAAAATAAATGACAATTTGATTATGTTCTAAACACAAAATCACATTAATTTCTTTCTGGAAATCTTTTATCTACATCCTCTTTCAACATTATTTCCAACCTTTAATTATGATAATAGAATAAATCATTCACTATATTTAGAAATCAAAGCACAGCAATTACCTTAGAGGATAACTTAGTTCATTCCAATATTCAAAATTGCTTAAAGTTATAGAATACAAAATTATGGTGGTCAAGAAGATGATGTATTTTTTTTTTATCAATAATAAAAAATATATAAATTAAAATTACGTAAATTATAAAAAATTAATTCTAAATTGTAGTGTCTTAAAATTCAAATATAACAGTTAATGTTAATGTTTTTTTTATATCTTATATAGATCGAGACAACATTACTTATTAAACTACTAGTGCTTCTTAAAAGAATTGAATTATATAAGGCAACCTCTTGGCTTTAGGGTTTCTGATATAAGCAGTAGCTTAATTGTAGCTAGAAAAAATAAAATAAAATATATATATATATATATATATATATTAATAAAAAATAATTTTATTTTATATTATTTATTTAATGCTTTAATATTTCAATATTTTTTATATTTTAAAATATTAAATATAAAAACTTTTATCTATTTTTGTTGCTAATTCATAATCTTACCTAATCGCCTCACGTAATCGGCATGTATCACCCACCTTGACGTGGTTTGTGTCGCCTTGAGTCTTGCGTTTGTTTTGCGTTTGGCTATTTTTTTTTTTTTTTTTTTTTTTTTTTTTTTTTTTTTTTCTTTTTTTTTTTCCCTTTTT
>Ga0123340_1006196_pt1 | contig 11411 bp, 9 predicted proteins | sample SirMexnodulemix_FD_89961 | JGI IMG/M metagenome (GOLD analysis project Ga0123340, IMG submission 89961) | Root nodule microbial communities of legume samples collected from Mexico - Siratro Mexico nodule mix | ecosystem: Host-associated > Plants > Roots > Nodule | place: Mexico: Nepantla... | reverse complement strand
ATATATATATATTAAATATGCTTTCATTTATTTATAAATATTATAAATAATTTATAAAATGATAAAATTATATGTTTTAGAAAGAAGAAAAACTATAAACAATTATCTACTTCTTCTTAAAAAAGTTTTTTATTTTATTAATTAAAGTGAGTAAACTATATCAAATTAAGAACTACAATTGCAAAACCCACTGCTCTTCTCTCTTTGGGATAAAAAAAATTATTTTTTCTCTCTTAAGAAATTCTCTTTTACCTTTTAATTTTATTCCTCCAAACCTATTTTTTTTTAAATTTGATTTTACCTTGTAGCAGCTAAAAAGTAAGGATTATTTTTAACCGATCAAACTTTTAATCAAAATAAGTTCCTATTTGTTGTGAAGATTTTTTATTTTATTCCAATTTTTGGGATTTGTGATCAATTTTGGTGAGGTTAGTTGAGAAAATTGATTCTCTCAACTTGAATAAGCTTATACATAAATCTTGTTATATTTGAATACTTTGTTCTAGGTTTCTAGATGTTAAGTGGTTATCCAACTTGAGTTGGACGTTATTTAGAGAAAGTAATTATAAATAAAGGACACTATTTATATTTTTCACATAATCTTAGAATAAATGATTTGGATGTGAATGTGACTTTATTACAATATCTTAATTTATAGGTAGGGATTAAGCATTATTTGAAAATAATTTGAATGTTTAGAATTAAGTGAGAATATTATTTGAGTTTTTGGTTAATATAAGATTGTTTTAAAATGCTTGAAACCTCGTACTCTGTGTTGAGATATATAGTTGTTGGCTATATTTTTACTCAAGTGAAAATAGAGTTGAAACTCAACCTTTGCTCTTGGCTAGAGTTTTGTTCAAAAGAAGAAATTTTCGTTCAAGGAAGACAATTTTCTTCCATTATTTCTTTTCTTCTCTTTTTATCTCTTTAATGAACTGAAAGTGAATGTTTAATATGAATGCAAATGGAATATTAATTTGTATATTTAATTGATTTGTGGTTTTGTTTAAATGAATTATGTTATATGAAAATGATTCTTGAGAATGATAAAAATGGTATGAATTTGGGATTAAAAATATGTGATGATATGTGAACTATTATTTGAGTTGTGTATTAAGTAAAGACACCTATGTTATACGAAAGACCCTCTTGCTTCATTGATAATTTAAGTCACCTAAGATAAGATATCATATAGTTAGAAGTTGATGAGAAAATTCTTATCCATTGTGACATATGTAGATGTGCGACTTGAGTTGTTAAATATTTTTTGATATATAAATCTATGTGTCATCTGTAAATTTTTAAATGTGTTGTGATTGGTGGAATTGAATTGTTTATTGATTTCTAATTAAGAATGTTCTTTTTTTTTTTATTTACAGTTTTCTCTTGTTGAAAATTTATTTTAATAACATTTTGAAAAGACTAAAATATAGTTGTTGAAAATTTACTTTAATAACATCTCGAAAAGACTAAAATATACTTGAAACTCTATTTTCTTTATAAAAAAATGCATTTGTATATATTTTGGGCATATTTAAGTTGTATTTTCAAATATTAAATTAAATACTTTTGTATAGGTCGTTTGTTGGCTTTACAGTAAAAATGTGATTTTACGAGGGTATTACATGATATGCTCCGAAAAAAATTCTAAATATCCTTTGACCTATTATAATTTTTATTATACTTTTAGAAATGAACACTCATTAATTATTGTTTCATTATTAAAAAAAAAAAGCTGACTTCACTCGAAAATTAAAAAAATAAAGAAAATATCCTTCCAACAATGAGTAATCCCAACAATGTTTCTGTTTTTATTTCCAGCGGAATTTTTAAGCTACGCGGCTTTCACAATTGGGCCTATTTAGATGCAGGCCCATCACTTGTTTCATCCAAAAACTATCGTTTCGTTTCTTCTCATCACCCACTAAACTTATCACAAAAAAACGAAAGAAAAACCCTTGCTTCTTCTCCGATCATCAGTCCCCTCCTCCTTGTTCTTCCATTTTGCGTCCAACAGAGAGAGAGGGTTCGTAACTTCGAATGTTCCTATTTCTTGGCGAATTAGGGTTTCTTGCGCTAACAAAATAAGATTCTCGAACCTGACCATGTTTTTCTTCTTCTTTCTTTCGCAGAGCGACTCGCGAAATCACGTCATGCCGTGATTTTTCACGATTCCGCCAAACGAAGATCCTGCTCGCTCGTGATCTAACTCGTGGATAGGTAGCACAATCGCCAAGGCGTAACATTCTTCGATTCAGATCGCGGTTGTTACTACCTTGCTTCTAACGATGTTTGGTTCGAACCGTAAGTATTTTCTCCGCTGCGTTAATTCGTGATGTCTTGCGTTCTTGGTATTAGGGAAACTGCGTGTTTCTGCGAGTGTTGTGGTTGCTTTGGAGAATGATTGTTTTATCGTTTGTTATTGTTGTTATTATTTTTGTTCTTTGCTGGTTTTGTTGTTTGGTGTTTAGTGTGCGTGAAGGGTGGGGATGGTGTTTGTTTGCTTATTGATTACTTTCGCAACCCGTTGATAAATTGGAGTTATTCTTTCGACAGCTTTTGGGCAGTCTTCGTCGAGCCCTTTTGGCTCTCAATCAGTTTTTGGACAGAGTAATTCAAGTACCAATCCGTTTGCCCCTAAGCCGTTTGGTAGTACGAGTCCATTTGGTTCGCAAACTGGCAGTTCCATGTTCGGAGGTACATCCACTGGGGTATTTGGTGCGGCTCAACCGTCTTCTCCGTTTGCTTCCAATACAGCTTTTGGGGCTTCATCGTCACCTGCTTTCGGTAGTTCCGTGCCCGCTTTTGGGTCTTCTTCGACTCCTGCTTTTGGTAGCTCATCGTCGTCATTTGGTGGTATGAGTGCATGGTTCTTTTTTTTTTTCATTTTGTTTACAGGTTGTTTTTCTTGTTTGTTCATTAGATTGTCTTCATTTATTTCTTTCTGAAAGCTGAAAATTATATCAATTTTTTTAATCCAGGTTATTCATTGAATTCCTGAGTTCTTTAGTATCATTTAACTTGGTGTCTTCTTTTCTTTTTATTAAGTTATCGGGACAGTTTTGTGGTTCAATTTGAGAATTGATTTTCTTGGTTTATAGGGTCATCAGTTTTTGGTCAGAAGCCTGCTTTTGGAGGTTTTGGATCTACTCCTACTCAAACAAGTCCATTTGGTGCCACACAGCAATCACAACCAGCTTTTGGAAGCAGCATATTTGGTTCCTCAACCCCTTTTGGTGGATCATCTCAGCCTGCATTTGGAGCTACAAGCACTCCAGCGTTTGGTGCTACAAGCACTCCTGCATTTGGTGCTACAAGCACTCCTGCATTTGGTGCTTCGAGCACTCCTGCATTTGGTGCCTCGAGCACGCCAGCATTTGGTGCAACTAGCACCCCTGCGTTTGGTGCTACAAGCAGCCCTGCATTTGGTGCAACTAGCACCCCTGCTTTTGGTTCCACCTCTAGTCCAACTTTTGGTAGCACAGGGAGTGCATTTGGGGTGTCAAGTGCTCCCGTATTTGGTGGTGGGGGAGCCTTTGGGGCTTCAAGTAACCCTATGTTTGGTTCATCAAGCACGTCTGCTTTTGGTAGTTCAAGTACTCCATTTGGGGCCGCTAGTACTCCTGCTTTTGGTGCCTCTAGTACGCCTGCATTTAGTTTTGGATCCACTCAGGCTTTTGGTCAGTCTTCTTCTGCATTTGGTAGCAGCAGTCCATTTGGTAGTACCGCCTCACCCTTTGGAGGTCAGAGTTCAGCATTTGGTGAGTTCAAGAACCATTAGAATTTTCACTATGTTATATATCTACATTAAAGATATTAGGCACTATAGTATCTTGTGTAAATGTAGTTGAAAGTAATCTTCAAATATTTTCTCTTGCAGGATCTCAAACTCCATCATCGGCCTTTGGAAATTCTGGTATTGGACAGCCAGGTTTTGGAGGCCAGCAACGTGGTGGAAGTAGGGTAGCTAGTTACACAGCTACAACTGAAGCAGATAGTGGTACCTCTGGACAGACTGCAAAATTGGAATCAATATCTGCCATGCCTGTTTACAAAGAAAAAAGCCACGAGGAACTAAGATGGGAGGACTATCAATTGGGCGACAAAGGTTTTTATTTAATAATTATGAACATTTTTATAATTCTTCTGGCTTTCATTGCAGTATGATGATTTTGACTTAATTTTTTCTATAATTTAGGTGGACCACTTCCCTCTGGTCAGTCTACTGGTTTGGCAGGCTTCAGTTCGTCTACAACACAGACAAATGCCTTTTCTCCTTCTCCAGTGTTTGGTCAATCATCAGCCAATCCTTTTTCTTCCACAACACCTAATTCTAATCCGTTTGCCCCAAAGAGTTCCCCCTTTTCTTCTGGATTTGGAACTTCTGCTGCTCCTGCCTTCAGTTCATCAGCTTTTGGTTCTTCAACATCAGCACCAGCACCAACACCCTCTATTTTTGGTTCGACCCCATCTCCATTTGGAGCTAACTCTTCTTCAACCCCCAGCTTTGGACAATCCCCATCCCTGTTTAATACTGCTCCTGCTCAGGCTACCTCTTCGCCATTTGGCTCAGGTATTTTTGGCAATACACAGTCATCCCCATTATTTAGTTCTGCAGCCCCTCCAATTGCACAGACAGGTTCTGCTTTTGGACAGAATACCTCCCCCTTTGGGCAGACTACACCTTTTAGTCAATCAAGTTTGTTTAATTCACCATCTTCTGGGCTTGTTGGAAGTATTTTCTCGTCAAGTGCATCACTCACTTCTAGTAATCTTACAGGTTTTGGTCAAACAGCGGTATGTAATTTCATTTGCATTTGGTAATCAATAATGCATTTGCATACAATATTTTTCTTTAAAATCACTGTTTATGAGCCAAGATAATTTGGAGTCATATGTGAGCTTGTACTCTACAAACTTAATGAACATTATACTAATTCGGTTATGTAAGTATTCTGTTACTATTTCTGTAAATATTGCATATAATGATGAGTAGTAGTACAGAACAACAATAAAGCCATATCCATTAGGCAGGGTTTCCCTATATGAGATGCTAAATGCTCAAGTGTGTACTTTATTTTGAATTTCTAATACTTTTGTTCTTTGACTTTCATACCTGCAGCCGTCCATTTCAACACCTTTTCAACCTGCACAACCTGCTCAGTCGAGTGGTGCTTTTGGCTTTAGCAGCTTTGGCCAGACACAACCTGGTCAGTTCATTAAGTTATCTTGCGCATATACTACTGTTTGTTTTGTTTCATGCAATGATTAAAGGATTAATGTTTTGAATGACTATTTTATTAGCGGGTGCAAGCAGCTTCGGTGGCACTCCAGGCCTATTTGGTCAGAATAATTTTGGACTTGCGTAAGTTACAATTAGCTTAAGTCTTGCATTTAATTCAAGTTGTTTTTACCCTTTGGAGGTGACCAACGGGCTGTGACTTTTGAGTTTTGACATAAGAAGCCCCCACAAAGTTAATATCACAAATATTGATATGTCATGGATTCATGAAATTCTTAAATATGCAAGATATATGACCTAAATAGGGCAACATGAATTTAAGAAAGAAATACTTTGCATTAATCATTCTCCATTTCATTTTATTTGTTCATTTAAGAAGATTTCTAACACATACTAAGAAAAACAATAAATTAGGTAGTGAATAGGAAATTCTTACTAAAATGTCCGTACACTATTCTCTATTTCATTCTTTTGTAGTTGTTGTGCAATTAAATTGACAAGAATTTCATCTTTCTATAAGCTCACTCAACACTACTTGTTTTGTAAATACAAAAGACTCTAACAACCCATTTGGTGGTCAGGATATAATAAGATAAATATTTTATCCTATTATAATCAATTGTTTGTTGCATCGACAGGATATGCTTTGCTGATCTTATTCTCTATCTTATCCTATTGTTATAGTGCATTTTTTGTCTAGAGGGGGAAGTCGTGTTAGAAAGTAACAATATAGGATATTTGACCTTCGTCTTATTTTCACCCCACCCCACCTTCATTAGAACTACTATCATCATAATTATCTGTCATCACTGTTCTTATTGTCGTTGCCATTGCCACCACCCTCACCATTACTTTCATTGTTGTTACCTCTACCACCTCATATTCATTGTCTTCACTATAATGATTATCATCATCTCTATCACAACAACCACCACCACCACCATCATGTGCCAAATACCATTTCCACCAATTTTTTCAAAACTTATGCTACAACTTATATTTTGTCAAAACTTATGCTACAACTTCTACCATTTTTATGAACTTATGTTACCATTTCCATCATTCTTACCGTCATTATATTTTGTGTCATCAACTATCAATACATTTTCACCACCACCATTCCCACTCAAGTCCTCATAACAACCATCACCATTTTCTCTATTGTTCGTACCATTCACCATCTTTGTTAAGGCCACCATCATCTCATTATGACTTTTGTTGTTGTCACCATTTTTATCAATACCACCATCATTGTTGTTACCATCTTATTATTGTCATTGTCATTACTATACCATTGTTTTCACCATCATCACACCACTACCACAATAGTTATCCAATTTTTACCATGATGCACACCAAATGTTGGATGTGGTTATTCTTTATTTTGTTCTTATCCTTGTATCCTATCATACCAGATCCTGATCATGAAAACAGTCTTAAAGGTTGGTCGCTCAATTAATTGGTTGTAGCTTGCTATAAACAAGTGGTTGCTGAGCAATATTCTCCCCCACCTAATTGGTTTGTGGCTAATAATGACATAATTCAGATTAGTGTTAGTATTTATGAAGGATAATATTGGAATAAAACTGTAATTATTACATTGAAGAAGGAAATGGCGTCAATTTGAAAAATTATCAAAACCTTAATGGACACACTGAAATGGAGGGAGTAGTATGATCAAAGCAATTGTGCTATTGCACGTAGTGTTATGTTGCAGCACAACTCCTGGTCACTTCTGTAAGGGTCATGGCATCATTAATGGTCATCGTGGCTGGAGAAACATATAACACGTGTAAAATTATGGCACTTTGTGGGCTTCATAGCTGCTGTCTGTTGTTTGCGCTGCCACTGGACAGCCTCTGCTACCTGTGCCTTCCCTGGACAGACCTGCGGCTTGTGCTGTCACCGCACAACCTCTGTTCTGCAAGTTATTACTTGAGAGGTGGAGGTGGTGATTGATGGGAGAAAGGAGCTATTTTTGCTTATTTTTTTTTTTCATTTATTTTTTGAGTGGGTGACTGCTAATGGTAGAATGAAGCTACTTCTTTCCTTGTTGAGAGGGGATGACGACTGAGTAGCAAAAGTAATAGGGTTTTCAGGTGAGAAGTGGGTTAAGCCTGGACCCCAAATCAAGCCAATCCCGCCCCAGACAGTCCTGCAACTAAGAAGGAATGTTTTGCTGTTTTTTTATTAATAGTGTATTAAACTATTATATAATCTATAATATTTGAAAAATATAGGAAATATAGAAATTTATTATAGGATAGAGACAACTATATAACATTAGTACTGATCATACGTAATTATACATTAGCAGAAGCATATAATTAAATAGAATTTTAATGTAATATATAATACTCTCTAATAGATAATTAATTCACGCATATTAAGTTGGTTATTTTAGTTAATTGAGATAAATTTGTCTGTATTTTAAAATATTTTTCCTATAAAACCTTTACTAGTATTGGGACTGTCTAATAATTTTTCCATTTAATTAGTTTTCACCTAAATAACTAATAATAGAGAGAGAATTGTGATAAGAGTACACTATTAATTTTCTCCAAATCTTCGTATGAGAGAGAAATGGACAATTGACATTATTTATTGTTTATGGGCTAAAATTATTAAGGGTATTTTGGTCAAAATATAATTAGTGCAATAGATGGTTAGAGTAAAGTTTTTTAAAGGAGACAATAAAATTTCAAAACTATGTATTTTACTTAGGTAGGAGGGAGTAGTAAGAAGTAAGAACATTAAATATTATAAAGTGTATATGTGAAAACAAAATAGAATAGTGGCCATCCTACAATCCGCTATCTCGTTATAGCAATTTTGGGGAGTGTTGCTGAGGTTGCTATGCGCTACTATAGCAAAAGTTATGGTAACAAATTCTTCCTTTAAGCATCAAATTATATTCCCTCCCTTACGGTCATGCTCCAAGAATTTACATATTTACGTTATGTTGTGTTGGAATATCTTGAAAAGCACCATTAGTCCTATTTTAGTCAAGTATTGGCTCTATATAAATCTGTCACTATAGCTTAAGGATACAAATGAGAAGATAGAGTTGCCTGTGTCTTCAATCCTCTTGAAAGTGCGGGAGCTGTATTTCCCTAATATCAGTTACTAAAGAAAAATTGGAGGATACTCTTTGTATATGTATATAGGATTATCGTATGTGTATTGTTATTAGAGCCAATTTGTTTTAATATGAAATGTCTTCTGAATGTGTTTGGATATTGTAGTTGCTGTTTTCATTATGTTTTTTTGTTTCACAGGTCTTCTACCCAGAGTTCTGTGGCTGTACAAGCAGTTCCGAATACAAATCCATTTGGAACACTTCCTGCAATGCCTCAGATGTCAATTGGTCGAGTTGGAACCACTCCTTCAATTCAATATGGAATTTCTAGCATGCCTGTAATTGCACTTTCTTGGTTTTAACTTTTGATTTCGTTGATTTTTATGCCAATCTAAGGCTAAAAAAATTACTGAACCTTCTGACTATCCAAACTGTGGTCAGCAATTGAGTTTTAATTAAAGGTAATGAGTTCAATGACACGTAATTTCAGGCACTAGACAAGCCTGCTCCTGTTCGAATATCGTCTTTATTAACATCTCGGCATCTCTCACAAAGAAGAATAAGGCTTCCTGTCAGGAAATATCATTCTAAGAATGATGGTCCAAGGGTTAGTATTTGTAGCTTTTTTTTTTTTCATTCAATCTAGGTTTCTAGTGGGATAATCTTTCATGGATAGTTGAATATGGTGTGTCTTAACTTCTCTACTCTCTTGCAGGTTCCATTCTTTAGTGATGATGAAGATACTACAACGACACCTAAAGCTGACGCTCTGTTCATTCCTAGGGAAAATCCGCGGGCATTGATCATTTGTCCCATGGAGCAGTGGCCGGCAAAGGCTTCTGAGAAGGCATTGACTTTTAAGGATAGATCCATACCCGTGAATGAGAATGGTAATATCTTGATTATATTTAGTGTTCTATCTTTCCCCTACTTGAGTTGTAGGAATAGAGAGTATTCATTCAGTACGTTGATTATATAATGTTTTCCAACCAAAGATTTGTGTACCAGTGTTTTCAATTTGTTTTTGAAAATCTTCTGGATGAGTAATTTCGAAATACTGCGACTGTAGATAGAGTAATTTACTTTATATGTATATATTCTAAAGCTACTCAGACTATTTTTTTCAATGAACTTATCTAATTATCTTAATGTTTTAGATATACTTTTTAATTAGAAAACCTTGCCACAAAATGTGCTGACAAAATGTCCTTTTTTTTTCAAATGCCATTTTCAGGAAATATCTCTAAAGAGGCAAGTGTAACACCGCCTGATAGAACCAGTTCACAGGATAAAGATAAAGATAGTACGTGCTCCTTATTAATTTTTAGTATTTAATTTATTTATATAATATAGCTCTAGTATATTGATCTTCTTTAAGAACGATTTTTGCATTTATTGGAATTAGGTTGTGCTGTCGATGGTAATGCAAGTGTTGTGACTAAACTAATTTATAAATGAGGGATAATTAAAATGCTACTTTTGTCCCATTTTTGTGCTTTTTAATTCGTGGCATAATTTTTGTGAATGATTGCAGAGATTGCTGTTGAAAACGGTTTTGTTAAGGAGCAAGGTCAGTATATAGCGACAAAGCCAACATCCAACGGGGGCAATGAAGATCATTCTTCACAAAAGGCAGACATGTACAAAACCCTCAGTGGTCACAGAGCTGGCGAGGCTGCCATTGTATATGAGCATGGAGCTGACGTTGAGGCACTAATGCCAAAACTGCGGCGATCTGATTACTATACACTGCCTAGGATACACGAATTGGCTGCCAAGGAAAGAGCCGAACCAGGATTCTGCAGTCATGTGAAGGATTTCGTGGTTGGAAGGCAAGGCTATGGCAGCATTAGATTCTTGGGTGAGACGGATGTACGAGGGCTTGATTTGGAATCCCTTATTCAGTTTAACAACAGGGAGGTGATTGTATACATGGATGATTCAAAGAAACCTCCTGTTGGACAAGGTCTGAATAAGCCTGCTGAGGTGACACTACTCAACATTAAATGTTTCGACAAAAAAACTAGACATCAGTATACAGAAGGACCAAAGATTGAGAAATACAAGGAGATGCTCAAGAGAAAGGCTGAGGACCAAGGTGCTGAATTTGTATCATATGATCCCACTAAAGGAGAGTGGAAGATCAGGGTCAACCATTTCAGCGTCTACAAGCTGGTCGAAGAAGATGATAACAGTTGGATAAATGATGACGATGACAACAATTAATGGTTGGTTTAGTACGGTGGACGTCAACAGTCCATTTGATAGTTTCAGAACCTAAGTTCTGCTTTGAAATGTATTTTGTTTTTCCTGTAAATTGTCACTGTTGTGTGCTTGGATGGATATAGCTTGGGCCAACGTTGTTCATTTGCTTCTTATCTTGTTTTGGGGATGTTTTATACATCTTACGGTTGGGATGTTCAAATGCGGGTTTTCCAGCATCATTTTTTCACGCACTTCAATTTTGATTCCCATACATGTTATGGTTATTTTCAACTTTTATTTACTTTTTAAGTATGATGGAGTTTGATTTCACTTTTTTTTTTTTTGTAAATTTCATTACGTTGATTAGGTATTTAGAATTCCTTTCAAGAATGTAATGTAATTTGTTTATTTCGGGACTGGACCATAGTCAATTTCTTTATAAAGGGTATCTGATACAGCCGAAGTTTTAGCATTTTAGCTGCCTTTCGAGTAAAATGGTTTATACTAATTTTTATATAATTTCAGATAACAAAAAAGTATTTGCTAAATCTGTTGAGGAACTGACATTAGTTTATATCCTTAAGATCATTTGCAACATTTTATTTATTCAATAATTTATTGAAGAAAAAGTTCATTATGATTACAATTCATTATAAATAATGATAATAATCAATTTTAATATATAGTTAATTAATATAATATATTAGTGTATTTTTGGCTTGCATTCCTAACACAAAGCTCAAGCTGTTTCGTATGTCAAATGGTCTTTTTGATTTGAACGTATGTCAAATGGCCTTTTTGATTTGAGAGAAAATAAAACATTAATTTAAAATTTAATATATATATATATATATATATAATATGTGACATAAAACTTTATTT